>Ga0041059_1001773_pt1 | contig 16800 bp, 13 predicted proteins | sample AraColnosormetaG_FD_56232 | JGI IMG/M metagenome (GOLD analysis project Ga0041059, IMG submission 56232) | Arabidopsis roots microbial communities from North Carolina, USA - Col MF nosort | ecosystem: Host-associated > Plants > Roots > Unclassified | place: USA: North Carolina | collected...
TTGGAATTCATTCGGTAAGTAAGAATATTTCGTGATTATAGAACTTCTAATTATGTAAAAAAAATAAAATAATGCGTGAAAATAATAAAAAGTTGTTACCCTTTTTTTTTACTTAGGTCAAGAGGTCACAACACACGCCCCACCTTGAATCTGAGAGAGAGAGAGAAGTACGTCCCCACACCTTGACATGGTCATGGAGCCCAAGAAGAACCAAAATCTACCAAGTTTCTTAAACCCATCACGACAGAATCAGGACAACGACAAGAAGAGGAAACAAACAGAGGTTAAAGGTTTCGACATTGTGGTCGGCGAAAAGAGGAAGAAGAAGGAGAATGAAGAGGAAGACCAAGAAATTCAGATTCTTTATGAGAAGGAGAAGAAGAAACCAAACAAAGATCGTCACCTTAAAGTTGAAGGAAGAGGTCGTAGAGTTAGGTTACCTCCACTCTGTGCAGCAAGGATTTATCAATTGACTAAAGAATTAGGTCACAAATCAGATGGTGAGACTCTTGAATGGTTGCTTCAACATGCTGAGCCATCGATACTCTCTGCTACTGTAAATGGTATCAAACCCACTGAGTCTGTTGTTTCTCAACCTCCTCTCACGGCTGATTTGATGATTTGTCATAGCGTTGAAGAAGCTTCAAGGACTCAAATGGAGGCAAATGGGTTGTGGAGAAATGAAACAGGACAGACCATTGGAGGGTTTGATCTGAATTACGGAATTGGGTTTGATTTCAATGGTGTTCCAGAGATTGGTTTTGGAGATAATCAAACGCCTGGACTTGAATTAAGGCTGTCTCAAGTTGGGGTTTTGAATCCACAGGTTTTTCAACAAATGGGTAAAGAACAGTTCAGGGTTCTTCATCATCATTCACATGAAGATCAGCAGCAGAGTGCAGAGGAAAATGGTTCATAAAGCTCAAACCTTTAAATGGCTTTTAATTAGATATATTTAGCGAGAATGTGATTGCTAGTGAAATCTCAAACTTGATAGCTTATTCATAGCTTATTTTACTTCGATCAGCAAGAGAACAATGGTTCCTAAAGCTCAAACCTTTTTTGGCGTTTGCTTTAGATTGTGCATACATAAAGTGAGAAGATGAAATATGGTTTTGCTGAAATCTCAATGTGCTCATTCATAGTTTATTTTGCTCGACCTTTCTTTAATCAATAGCTTTGATGTACTGATTACTTTATAAAGTTAAGAAGTAAGTTCTGCTCTTTAAACTGTACTGAATGGAGGCTTCTCTGCATAATTAAGCAAACACTCTGATGATTGAGTTTCGTTGTACAAAGGAAAGTTTTTGCCTTAGTTAGAAATTCATCTTGTTTCTTTGCCCAGAAGCTGGCTTGCTGATAGAATTTGGACTACGCTACGTTTTCTTGGGTGAAAAACAATCCGCGTCCTTCCACGAGAACAGTGAAACTGTACGATGTTCTTATTGTATTGTGTCAACAGCCCATAATCAATGAAATGGGCCTCAATGACAGTATAAGCCGAAAAATATTCGAATGCGATCTAGAACTAATCTGAAACCAAACTTCTCAAATCATTAACATTTGATTAGGGCCTAAAAGTCCATCCGTATTTTAAAAAAAAGTTGATAACAAATGCAAAAATACAAATATACATTACTATTAAAACTCAATCTTTCTGATTATATGTGGATGGAGAAGCTGTTTTGCAGTGTGGATTTGAATTTTGAAGTTCTTGTTCAAAAAAGAAAAGAAACTTGGTCAAGCTTCAAAAGAAAGAAAGAAATAAAGACAAGTATACAAATACGTTGACTTCAATTAATATGAAGATAGAAGAGAAAGATATAGAAATGCGTTTTAAATTGGCGGTGGGAGATATGTGATTCCCTTGGTCCCGCTTTCTCGTTTGATTCGGTAACCTAAACCTTCTCCATCCAAGAAGACACAAACAAGGAAGAAATTAACCTACGTACGTACATCATTTGAACTACTTATATCTATTATAAATGGAAAATCTATTTTCTTCTTCTCTCTCTTTTAACCGAAAAAGGAAAAGTCCTCGAAATAACTCTTTAATATAATTCATGTGGAAACCTTCTATATATTTTTTGCATGCTTTTTTGAAATTAAGTAATGGCATACTAATTAGAAGAAGACGAAAAATAATATGTCTAAGTAATTGAGTTTCGTGGTCAAGGCAAATCAAGATTGCATTCTTTAATTAAGTGTACAAATTATGATGTAAGAACCGTTATTTGGCATAACCTAATATATATTAAAAACTGATTTTTTTTTTTTTTAACTTCTGTAAGAAATGGTTTTCTTAATTACCAATCATGATCTATTATTGTAAAATGTGTAATTTTGTGTTGCGATTGAAGTGTTCTTAGATAAAGATATGTCATATGCATGATATCATCTATTTGATTTTGAGAAAATAAAAACATAACATGAGAACATCGTAGAGAGTAAGATACATGACAAAGAGAAAGAATAAGCTAAGAAGTCATCCAAAAATTGGGAGGCCTACTCTCAACTACCAAAAATACAAGTGTTTGTTGTGTTAGGTCATTTATTCAGTCACCTAACCCTAACTATATGAAATACGTTAAAATTCATATATAGAAAAATAAAGAAGAAATACTATTAGTCAATATAATTTTTTTTAACAAAATAAAAATAAAGAAAGAAACACTATTAGTCAATGAATTAAAAAAAAAAAAATCCATCTTTCGATCAAGACCGTCCAAGTATTCTCCTTTCACATAACTCTTACGTTTTACACTAAACAAGACGAGATTTTTATGAGCTTGTGGCTCCCACAACAATCCTCATTGATTTCTCCATATATATCACATGAGAATCCAACTCGACTTCATACTAACATTCATCCCAAAAGTTCCATTCTTTTTCACAAAGCCATTGTGCTGTTTTCTCCATTTGGATCAAAATGGTTTGTGTTATCATTCTTGTTTTTGTTTCAACTAAGTGTTCAAAATTCTGTTTATTTATTAAGCTCACGCTTCTTTTGTTTTTCAGGTTGCTGAGAACAATAAAAACAAGGACGTAACACTCTCTGCATCAATGGACAACAACAACAACAACATCAAAGGAACTAACATTCATCTTGAGGTTCATCAAAAGGAACCAGCTTTGGTCAAACCTGAATCCGAGACACGAAAGGGCCTTTACTTCTTGTCGAATCTTGACCAGAACATCGCCGTGATTGTTCGTACAATCTACTGTTTCAAATCCGAGGAGAGAGGGAACGAGGAAGCAGTCCAAGTGATCAAGAAAGCTCTGAGTCAAGTTCTTGTTCATTACTATCCTCTCGCTGGACGCCTCACCATCAGTCCTGAAGGTAACTGACTAGTTCGATTTCGGTCTCTATCTTAATCAAACTCAGACAAAAACATCATCTAATGTCTATGATGTGGGTGAATTCAGGTAAACTCACAGTTGACTGTACCGAAGAAGGAGTTGTGTTTGTGGAAGCAGAAGCAAACTGTAAAATGGATGAGATTGGTGACATTACCAAACCCGATCCTGAAACTCTAGGGAAGCTTGTGTACGATGTCGTAGACGCCAAGAACATTCTTGAGATCCCTCCTGTTACCGCTCAGGTCTACTTTTCTTCCTCCTCAAGCAATCGTTTTGTTTCTTAGGGTTGTAAGTTTTTTGAAGTTGAAGGGTTTGAAATTGATTTGAATTAACAGGTGACTAAATTCAAATGTGGAGGGTTTGTTCTCGGACTCTGTATGAATCACTGTATGTTCGATGGAATTGGAGCTATGGAGTTTGTTAACTCATGGGGTCAAGTCGCTAGAGGCTTACCATTAACAACTCCCCCATTCTCAGACAGAACCATTCTCAATGCTCGAAACCCTCCAAAGATCGAGAATCTCCACCAAGAATTTGAAGAGATCGAAGATAAATCCAACATCAACTCTCTTTACACCAAAGAGCCAACTCTCTACAGATCCTTCTGCTTTGATCCAGAGAAAATCAAGAAACTTAAGCTCCAAGCAACAGAGAACAGTGAGTCTCTCCTCGGTAACTCATGCACAAGTTTTGAGGCTTTATCTGCTTTTGTCTGGAGAGCAAGAACCAAGTCGTTGAAGATGTTGAGTGATCAGAAAACGAAGCTTCTCTTCGCCGTTGATGGTAGAGCCAAGTTCGAGCCTCAACTGCCAAAAGGGTACTTCGGAAATGGAATTGTTCTCACAAACTCCATCTGTGAAGCTGGGGAGCTTATCGAAAAACCGTTGAGTTTCGCGGTGGGATTAGTCAGAGAAGCCATTAAGATGGTAACTGATGGGTACATGAGATCTGCTATTGATTACTTCGAAGTCACGAGAGCAAGACCTTCTCTTTCCTCGACTCTTCTGATCACTACATGGTCAAGATTGGGTTTCCACACGACAGATTTCGGTTGGGGAGAACCGATTTTATCCGGTCCAGTAGCTTTGCCTGAGAAAGAAGTAACTCTGTTTTTGTCTCATGGAGAACAGAGGAGAAGCATCAATGTGCTTCTTGGACTTCCCGCTACAGCCATGGATGTGTTTCAAGAACAGTTTTTACAGATATAATATGAACAACGACAAAATACAAATATCTGGCAATTATTGTCAAAACCTATTCGTTTTACTCTGTTTTTCTTGCTTCCTTTTTTTTTTATCTTTTTGATTTATGCTGAATTATTATTGTTATCTTCATCTTAAACTTGTCTGTATCTTGCATCAAGTTTCAACCATAAATTTATATTATTTCAAACTATATTGTAATAATATTATTACTTGAACTGTTTCAGAGATGTTGATGTTTTTAACAAACTAAAACTCATATATAAATAAAATAACAAAAGTCTAAAGATAAAATACAGAGGACAAGAAGACAGAACAGAGTGATCCTGTTCTTGTCTTAAGGACAAAGTTAGAGTAGAAACAAACAAAGACTTAGATTATTGCAGTTTGTTCTCTATTACTTGCCACACAAATGAAGATTCTTCTCTAAAGGTCTGAAATTTAAAGCAGTAAACCCATAGACACAGAGATTAGATATCTTGGACTTAAACACAACCTGCTCCGTTGTAGTTCTGAAGCCAGGAACGTTGCAGGAATCTTTGGACCTACCGATCAAGCTTGCTTGACAGGAAGCCATTAGAGAATCTTTCTTTGCTTCAGCGGCGCAAGCAACGCCTTCCAGAGACGTTATGTCTAGCTTGTAGAGTCCAAGCTCATTTGTGGTTCGATTTGCAGAGAACGTAATCATCTCTCTAGTTCTCGATGAAGCTGAATTGAATCTGCAGATTATTCTCACTTCCACACCTGTATTTTTTTGTTCAGTTAAAACAAAAGTGAGAGACATTTTAACTATAATTTCAAACAATGTTGATAAGATTCTTTACCGGGAATGAAATAGCTGTGATTGGAGAAACTGTTGTTGGAGCAGACGTCGCAGTAAACAAGACCCATTACAGTGATCTTTCCATTTGGTTTGGCTGAAGAATGTTTCAGAGACAGAGAGTTTAAGGACAGAAGTTGCAGAAGTAACAGAAGCATTATCAGTTTCTGCTTCATGTTCACAAGTTTCAGTTTTTTTCTTTATCCTTGGATAAACACTTGTTTACAGATGAGGTTTCCTTTTTGTTTATGTGGTTGATGAAAGAAACAGACAAAGAATGGGCCAAGTGGTTAAAGACAAAAGAACAAACAAAGATCAAACAGTAACTCCATTCAAACAAAGCTTCAAGCTTGTCTTTTTTATAAAACTCAAGACTCTTGTGGAAAAAGAGATGAGTAAAGAGAGGCACAAAGAGATGAGAGGCCAATTAAAGGAAAAGTAGAGAAACTGAGAGATTGGTTGGTTAGGTTTAACATTTATTGAGCTCTCATGCTCTCTATTTTAAGGGTTTTTGTCTATGAATCCCCTTATAAAAAATGGCTAAAACTGGAAAATGGAAGGGAGAAGGTAAGCCACTAGTGTGTATATATATGTGTATGGACCACTGAAAGTGAAGTGTAAACATCATCAATTCATCAGCATAAACACCAAGAAAGTAGTCAGAGGATATGGCTCTTTAAATATCAATACAAGAAGCCAAACTATGATATTTTCCCGGTTTACTCTCGGTTGTGGCTGAATTCTGGAAAGAGAATTTCAGGTTAACTAACTATACAAAGATAAGCTCACATTATAGACTTTTGTTCGTCACATTATAGAACAGCATAAGACTTTATTGCATAACAATTTCAGGTTTAAGTGTACTAGAGAAGATAAGCTTACATTACAAGTTCATCAGTTGGAAACAATATATGGGCTTGAGCTTTAAAGAAGGCCCATTAAGCTTGAAATTGTTCTTCATGTAAGATTGCTGCAGATTTTACTTTAATTTTTTTTTTCTTTTTTTCTTTTGCCCTTAAATTCTTGTAATGCTTCTAGGTGACTCCATCCACTTTATGTGTTGTTTCCCAATCATTTCTATTTTCAACTTTATTTTTTCCTTTCACAAATTATTTTAAGTTTTAACATTATTTTCTTCAACATACGAAATTTATACAGTAGTTTTTTTTTGCAGGTACATATAAATCAATAGTTGAGAAAAAGTGGAAAACAATAGAGATAAAAAAAATTAGATGTAAATTCGCTGTAAAACAAAATGTTTAAATTTCTTTTCCGTTATCGAATCTCTTTTATGAATAACAAGGTCGAGTACTCAAGGTAAGGAAACAGACCATTAGAAAAGTGCCACGTCAGCTTATTTCGTTCTTCACTTTTAGCTTCTGAAAAGTACTTTACCTGAACTAAAACGACGGTGACAGACTGACTCCAGTAGCTGCTAACAGTCGATTTTTAAAATATTATATTTATTTGCAGGAAAAAAAAAAAGTGAAGGAAGAAGAAGAAGTTGGAGAAGCCAAGAGCAAATCTAATTCTCTGACTACTCTCATTTTCATGTCGGAGACTTGCCGAAATCTAAAGAATTTCTTCAACGGAGACTGAAAAGCTTTCTCTTTTCTTCTTTCGTTATCTTCGTTTTAGTGTTTTCCCCTTTGCTTACATTTGAAGAAATCGAGAGCAAGCGATAGAAAGTGAGAGAGAGAGATGTATGTGGTGACGCCTCCTCAAAGATCCGGTTTTGGATCCGATTGTGATTTACGGGTTTACCAAACATGGAAAGGAAGCAATGTGAGTTTTAATGTGAAAGCTTTAGGTTTTGGAATTACTTGCTTCTGTGTTTATACTTGAGCTAGTTTTCTGTTATTTTTCCTATTATTGTGTATAAATTAATTATTAATCCGTTCATGGGCTCAGTTTACTCTGTTTCCAATCTTGTAAAGCTTAAAAATTGGGACTTGGGTTTGTGTTAGAAGTGTAGCTTTCTGGGTAGTTGTCTACATTTAATCATGAAATCTTTACCTTTAATCAATACCTTAGGACATTATCTGAATATGCTTGCTACATTTATAGGAATGCTTCTTCATACAAAGGTTATATAGTTGATGCTGTCTGTATATTGCTTTCAATGTCGAATTTAAATCTGGTTTAGTAGTAACCTAGTGGAATTAAACATTTTGAGGTTTGTTCCTTAAATCCTTCTACCCAAAGTGTTAACATATTTTCTAAATTTGTCCCATTTCTGCAGATATTTTGTCTTCAAGGAAGGTTTATCTTCGGGCCGGATGTAAGATCACTTGGTCTGACCATAAGTCTTATTGTGGCACCTGTTACAATTTTCTGCATCTTCGTCGCTAGCAAACTAATGGATGACTTCTCTGATAGTTGGGGAGTCTCAATAATCCTTGTTGCTGTTGTCTTCACCATTTATGTGAGTACAAAAGTTTAGCTTTGCATTGTAAAACGTTTTGTGACTGGATCATTCATAACAATTAATGCTTCCCTCAGGATTTGATTTTGCTGATGCTTACATCCGGAAGAGATCCAGGGATTATCCCAAGAAATTCTCATCCTCCAGAACCAGAAGTTGTTGATGGCAACACGGGCTCGGGAACAAGCCAAACTCCAAGATTGCCTCGTGTTAAAGAAGTGGAAGTTAATGGAAAAGTATTCAAGGTCAAGTACTGTGATACTTGCATGCTCTATAGACCGCCTCGCTGCTCACATTGTTCGATTTGCAACAACTGTGTAGAAAGGTTTGACCATCACTGTCCTTGGGTTGGTCAATGTATTGCTCAAGTAAGTTTCTCGGTTTTTCGTTTTCCTGTCCGTTAGTTTCTGACATCAGTCTATATAATTCATCTCATTCTCCTTGGGAATTTGCAGAGAAACTATCGATTCTTCTTCATGTTTGTCTTCTCCACGACTCTTCTCTGTGTATATGTGTTCGCCTTTTGTTGTGTCTACATAAAGAAGATCAAAGAGTCCGAAGATATAAGTATCTTGAAAGCAATGCTCAAAACTCCAGCTTCCATTGCTCTGATACTCTACACATTCATATCTACATTCTTCGTTGGAGGCTTAACATGTTTCCATCTCTATCTCATCAGCACAAATCAGGTACCCTAATCATTTGCCTCTTTCTGAAAAAACCTCTCTCATTCGATATGCGTGTTTAATCGTTTGATCTTTCTTTATTCTGTAGACTACATATGAGAATTTCAGATACAGTTATGATCGGCATAGCAACCCACATAACAAAGGAGTGGTTGATAACTTCAAAGAAATCTTTTTTTCTCCAATACCTCCTTCAAAGAACAACTTCAGGGCTATGGTACCAAGGGAAAATCCAATGCCGTCGAGATCAGTTGTTGGCGGTTTTATGAGTCCAAACATGGGAAAGGCCAATGATGATATTGAAATGGGGAGGAAGGGTGTTTGGGCAATGGCTGAACATGGTGATGGCAAAGATGGCAATAACAATGAACGGTTTCATGTTAACGACAATGAGTTAAACGAGTTATCACCAGACATGGGGAACATAGTGAATGGTGATGAGCAAATCAATAGGCCAAACAATCACCCGAGGAACGCAAACTGGGAAATGTCACCAGAAGTTATGGCCTTATCAGCAAGAAGAGCTTAGAAGCAGGTTAAGAGAAAATTGAAAGGTGTTTTAAATGTTTGATGTATTGATGTGTTGTGTGTTTACACGGGAATCAATTGTGAATTGGTGTGATATTTTCAGATGTTATGAGTATTTTTAGTTGTTCTTCAGACATTTAAATCGTAAATCATTGTGTGTTAGTGTAATCTATGACTTATCTTTCACAGAATGAGAAAACAAAATGAATACCGACGATTTTCATACTGTACTTTGCATATGATAAAAATTGCAGAAACTGAATTTTCAGACAAGTGGACCAGAAGACCAGACAACTCTTATTATAGTCTTCATTGAAGCACGGCTCTGTAATAAATGCAAAAGAGCTCTAAAGGCTTCTTATTTGTTCTTCAAAGCTCTAAAGTCTAAAGGTTAGAGATTTAACATCACAAGCCAACATTTTTGGTTTAGGAAATTGAAGATTAGCAATAATATAAAGTTTTTTTGGCATTGAACAAAGACAAAACACAATGAACATAATCAACAAATTGGTCAAACTAAACATTAATAAGTGCCTCAAAGTATCAGACTAAATCATTTTCACTAACATTTATGAAAAAATAACTGTTATTAACTGAGGACGAAGGTAACTGACCAGTCAAACATCATAGACAAAGACAATAAAGAGAGTCAATAGCATTGTTCATAATTGTTATTTGTATGCACATGTTATAAATTATATAAAAAGACTAACCTTATTTCAATTGAGATGTCACTATTACTGTTTTAGCATCCTCTTCTACTCTTTATTTAGAACCTTTAGTACCTTACCATGTGAGTGAAGAGTTCAAAAACCTCTGCAAAAACTTTCTTTTTTATCTCTCTCTCTTCTTTAAACTTACTTTCAAACACTAAATAGCCAAAACTTAAGATACCAAATTTCAACAGGTCGGCTTTTTCGTTTGTCTTCTCTTAAGACTTTACCAAAAGAGATTTGTGGTTTCTGGAGTTGACTTTGGTTGATTTTGGTGTATTTACAGGGGAAAAAATGTATAAGAATCAGCTTCAAGAGCTTGCACAGAGAAGTTGTTTCAACTTACCATCATATACTTGCATAAGAGAAGGACCAGATCATGCTCCAAGATTCAAAGCTTCTGTTAACTTCAATGGTGAGATATTTGAGAGTCCCACTTACTGTTCTACTCTCAGACAAGCTGAGCATGCAGCTGCTGAAGTTTCCCTTAATGTCCTTTCGTCTAGAGTCCCTTCAAAGTCTCTAACTGCTAAGATTCTTGTAAGTTCTCTGTCTTTTCTTCTTGGTTTTGATCATACACAAAAAAATGCAAAAAGAGTAACATCGTATATCTTCATGTCACTCTTTATACAAGGATGAGACAGGGATTTACAAGAACCTGCTTCAAGAGACAGCACATAGAGCTGGTCTTGATCTACCAATGTACACAAGTGTGAGATCAGGATCTTGTCACTTCCCAGGTTTCTCTTGTACTGTTGAACTTGCTGGGATGACGTTTACAGGAGAATCAGCAAAGACAAAGAAACAAGCTGAGAAAAACGCAGCCATTGCAGCTTGGTCCTCTTTGAAGAAAAGTATATATAACTATCTTCCAAATTGTTCCATCAACCCCAAAAAAGCTTCTCACTTTTCTACTTGAAACCATTTTTCTGTTTCTCTACTGTGCAGTGTCAAGCTTGGATTCACAAGATGAAGAGAAGGAACAAGAAGCAGTAGCAAGAGTACTCTCAAGATTTAAACCCAAAGAAGTAAGAAGACGAGAGACAACAAACCAATGGAGAAGAAGAACAAGTCAACAAGATTCAAACAAGGATTTGTTGATTGAGAGATTGAGATGGATCAATCTTTTGACCAATCAAGCTTCTTCATCATCATCAACATCAACACCGAATCAACACAAAAACTCCAGTTTCATCTCTCTAATTCCCCCACCACCACCACCTAAATCCTCCAAAATTTTGCCATTTATCCAGCAATACAAAGACAGATCATCACAAGAAGCTAAGACAGAGACAGCGACAGAGATGATCAACAGCAAAGCCAAAGTCAATGAAACATCAACCAGATTGAGTAAGCAAATGCCCTTTTCCGACATGAACAGATACAACTTTGTCGGAGGGTGTAGCGTAAACCCTTATAGTCTGGCTCCAGCGGTTCAAATGAGATCAGTGATTCCAGTTTTCGCAGCTCCACCACCGAAACCAAACCCCAACCTTAACCCATCATCATTATCATCATCAGTCAATGAATTCACCTCATCCAATAATTCCTGCTCTGTTCTGAATACGCCGGGATTGGGAGGCCAAGAGAAGAAGAATCTAACTCGCGAAATGATCAAACTTGGTTCAGAATCGAGAATTTTGGATCAAACCCATGATAGTTAGCTAAATTTGGTTAATGGGTTAATCTCAAATTAAATCCTTGTCAAGTGTTTGTCACATAGATAAATTATAGACCAGTATGTTTCCGTTTCTTGAATGTGTTCTTGTTTTTTTTGAAGTGTTTGAATTTTCTAAAAGTCCGACATGAACTTTGAATGCTTGCGAATTGCACAGAGAACGAAAACAAAGAGAGAGCATTAATTAGGGAAGAAGATGAAGAAGAGAAATGGGAGTTTGCAAGAAAACAATTAATGGGTTTTGTTTTGTCTTCCTCCATTAATGCGCCGAATGCTCTGCTCTGCTTCCCACTCTTCATCATTAATGGTTTTGCTCTGTAACGTCGGTTCCAACAAATAAACTTAATAATTCGAAATTATAAATTTCACAAGTTACATTTTTCTTTGTGTAAAGATTTTGGACCATATAAACATTATGGTTTGCGAGAATGACGTTTGTGTCATTATCCGATTTAGATCCGTATAATCTATGTTGTTAGGAACTCAGGATTTTGCTCAAATATTCAAATTGGTATATTTTGACTTTGATGAAATTATTTTGGTCAGACCACGAGACTTGATTGCTTCTCAATTATTTGGGCCGGTCCATTAATTTGGGGCCATCTAACTTTTACGTGGGCCGTAACAAACCGAAACATAAAACTAGTGACCTACCTAACCATATTACCCCAACCGGACAGGAGGTAACGAGTTAACCAGCCACTTGTTCGGCTTGGAAATTTTTTTAATCGTCTGACAATTTATGACGTGGATCCAAGTAGCAAGAAAGCTAACATGTTGTTGGATCTGATCTGATCCACGAACCTACCATAAATCAATTTTCTCATTATCTTGACAGGTATATCTTGCATTATTATACGTCAGATTTTCGTGGATACAATATTTTTAAAATGCAATCCATATTTACTTGATTTCCAAAAATGGGTTTTTTCAAAAGCACAATTTCCAAAAATGGATCACAATTTATTAACGGATTCTCAACTTGCAAATCAAGCTTAAATTATAATCTTTTTTAACTCAGAATTTAATATAATCTTTTTTTACTCAGAATTGATTAAACTAACAGTTATATTGATCTTGAAATCACCTTTAATATCTTGTTTTAAATCTTGTGTCTTGCAAATCACGGTTCATAAATATTGGAGAATCGAATAAATAAATTATTTCTATTCCTATATTGCGTAATTTTATTTTTTGACTCTCTATTGCGTAATTACACTCGTCAGATTTCGTGGATGAGTACTCAGTAAATCTTATTTTAATTAAAAAGCTTACTAGTCTAATTGCTGCAAATTTGACCAACTATACAGTTGTGTTGCATTACAATATTTCAAACCATTAATAAAACGTGTAAAACATATTTGGAGTTGAATGAAACTACATTTTCCTTTATGTCAAACGCACTTTTCAAGATATATCTCGAACAATTTACGTATTATTTTCACAAATTTTGTTCCACAATAATTTAGGTTATTTTGGTTTTTGTTGTTGTTTTTTGAGTCTGAAATTTCAAATTTGTATTTTTTTTTAATATATATTTAGGCAGGAATCTTTAAAATGAAACCAATAATATATTCACTAAGTTTGGAAAAAAACCAAAATTTCATAATTAACGGGACAATGACTAAGCTGTGGAAAAGATAACATAATCTCCCAATGACTCAATGCCACGTATAAGATGAGAACCGTACTCTTCTGTGTTCGTACCAGATCCCTCAAAAGGCGGGAAGAAACCATCAAGAAAGGCACATTGCTGACGTGGAATGGAATATTCGAACACGCATATCCAGCTCCTTCCTCCTTTTTCCTCATATCCCTTTTTTCTCAATATAAATACTCTGCAAAAAAACACCCACAAATCCTCACACAAAAACGTTTTCGAAATCCCTAATCTACTCTCTCTTCTCTATATCTCTACTCTTGAGAAATGGCTCTTAGAACTGTGCTCGTCTCCGACGTCCCTAGCCTCCCGGATTCTGTCTACGGTTTATCCGAAGGTATTTCTCTCTCTGTCTCTCTCTCTCTGTTTCGTCGGCTATTGAGCTGTTTTCGTTTCTGATGATCTTGTCTTTGATTACAGGTTTAGAGTTGAGCAAACCGACGTCGTTTAGGTTACCGGGGTTTTCGGTGATTGGACATAGAGGAATCGGTATGAATGTGTTGCAATCGTCTGATCGGAGAGCGAGAGGTGTTAAAGAAAACTCGATTCTTTCATTCAATTCCGCCGCTAAGTATCCGATTGATTTCATTGAGTTCGATGTTCAGGTTGGTACTCCGATCTATGTAATCAACTTTAGGATTTGAATGAGACAGAGGATTGGGGTTTTATGTTTATGTTTTTGTGTGTGGAAGAAGATTCTGATTTAGATATCTATTTATAGATTCTTAGAAATTGAAATGAAAAATAAGAACATGAAGATTTGAAGAAAGAGAGAGAGATGGCACATAGAGAAGCATTCCAAGCTTTGTGTGGTTTTTCTTTTGTAGGTGACAAAAGATGATTGCCCTGTCATTTTCCATGATGATTTCATCTACTCTGAAGAAAATGTAAGTCTACATTGCTTTCTTCATAGATCTTGGTTTTATATTTCTGGATCTTGTCTTCATGGATCTGGTGTTTGTGTGTTATGGTTCAGGGTATTGTTAATGAGAGTAGAGTGACGGATCTGAGTCTGTCTGAGTTTCTCCTTTATGGACCTCAGAAGGAAACTGAGAAAATAGGGAAGACACTGATGAGGAAATCTAAAGAAGGGAAGGTTTTGAAATGGGACGTTGATTTGGATGATTCTCTTTGTACGTTGCAAGAAGCTTTTGAACAAGTTGAACAAACTCTTGGGTTCAATATCGAGTTGAAATTTGATGATCAGACCGTCTATGAACGAGAGTTTCTTGTCCATATCCTGAGATCAGTACTACAGGTATGCTCAATACTAGTTCCGTATTCTTCCTTCTTTTTCTTGTTGGAGTATGAATATTTATTAGGGTCCAATAGAACCATTTGTTAAAAGTGCTCACAATTAATTTGATCTCTTGAGACCTTTTTGTATCAATGCTGTTGACCTAAAACTGCTGGTCCAAGTTGGATCTAGATTGATTGAGACTTGTTAACTTATTATTTTCTGTTTTTTCCATTCTGTGACAAAACTACAGGTGGTCTCTAATTATGCTAAAGACAGACCAGTAATCTTCTCAAGTTTCCAACCAGATGCAGCTAAGCTTGTTAGGGAACTGCAGAGCACTTACCCTGTATGTTCCATTCTCGCTCTTTTCTTTGATAAATACCAAAAAAAACTTCTTGACTTCTTCATGGAGAAATCACTTAAGATTTAACAATGTCATATGAACTGAACCCAGGTTTTCTTTCTGACTGATGCGGGAAACGAGATTCACAATGACGAGAGAAGAAACTCGCTCGAAGAAGCCATTCAAGTTTGCTTGGAAGGAGGTCTTCAAGGTATTGTTTCAGAGGTAAAAGGAGTGTTCAGGAACCCAGCAGCCATTAGCAAGATCAAAGAATCTAACCTCTCTCTCCTCACATACGGCAAACTCAAGTAAACCTTCTTCACTTTTCTTAATAAAGTCTAAAGACCTTAAGTTTGTTTCCTTATTGCTGTTGGATCCGATCACTGATTAATCAGATTTTAATCTTATTTCAAATATTGTGTTGCAGCAATGTCGGAGAGGCAGTGTACATGCAATATGTGATGGGGATCGATGGAGTGATTGTAGATTTTGTTGAGGAGATTATAGAGTCCACGACACGCATGATGATAAGACCACCACCATCATCATCACCATTACCATCACCTTCCAAGGATGATGATGTTGCCATTACAAGACCTGAGTTTTCACAGAAGGAGATTTCTTTTCTTCTCAAGCTTCTCTCTCAGTTGATACAACATTGATATCTCTGTTTTTTCGTTTTCTTTTATCCCAAGTTTCTTTTTAGGGTTTGATTTTCTTATTGATTTAATTATTATTCTGGGTGTATTACCCAATAGTTGGAATTGTAAATAATTATAAATTTATTTCTTTTTACAAGGATTAACTTTCTCAAAAGAAAATCAGCTATTTTTTAATTAATCGAAAAATTTAGAAAATATATACGTGATTATCTTTTATATAAGCTTTTAAGATATGTCACCCAAAACAAGCTAAGCCCAAGATGGATCTAGACTTTGAAACTCTCATTTTAGGGCAAAAAAATGGTTTTAAGGTTGTGTTATGGATTATCTTTTATATAAGCTTAGTTATATCACTAGGTGACCAATTGTAATGTGCTTTCGGTATAGAGTCAGAGTGATATGACGGGATACGTAGTTTGTAAGCGAGAAGGTGTTTTTCTTAGTAAAGCTTTTCTTATCCGCAAGAAGATTGACTTCAAACATACAGCTTATCTCTTGTGAGAGGTCAAGCTTTATAATGGAGTGAGATATGTATTTTCAGAAGTCTTAAGTATGGACATAAGATATTAGTTTCACATATTTCAATTTTTGAAAGTTTGCAAGTAAAAACCACAAAACAAACGAGTCTGTAGGCACGACCGCACGAGTGCTAAAGTCCGCTGCATATTGATAGTTCGAAGACGGTGTTTTGTCGATATTATTCACTATTTACGTGTCGCGGATTGATTAGCGACTAAAGAATTAGCCTTAACATATGTTTTGTTGAAATATATTTTGAGTCAAGATTATTCTTAATTCCCAATAGAATTTTGAAGTATTTGTCTTTGTTCCAACCTTTAAAAGGATGCTTGAAGTTCCAATCAAACTACAACTCATGCTCTCTCCCTCTTCTGCCTTAACTATGAAGAAAACAAAAGACATTCGTTTTTATTTTTCTCTTCAGTATCAAATTCAAGAATCCAATTCCAATAGCCACAACATAAATTCTCTTTGATATAATAATCTAAAATTAGAAACTGATTCACGTCTCTAAATTAAAATTTCTGATCTATTCAAGTAACTGTTCTTATATGAGTTTTGTTTCCATACATGCTTTGATTTAAACGTTTTCTACTACAATTATATCTACCTCTCAACACTGGAATCCAATTTTCTTTATACGGTTTATATCAAGTATTGATTGTTTTTGTCCAAAACAAAAACCAAGTATTAATTGATATAGCTATAGTACACTCAAATTTTAATTTGCTCACTATAATTCTGATATTACTTTGAATAGAAATTCAAAATTATCTAATCACAAAGTTCAGTTTATTTATAATATGGAAGCTTTGAGCAAAATAATGTAAATATAATTATAAAAAATAATTAGAAATAATTTAGGACAACTGAAAAAAATATGGATTTCGGTCTATAAGTTTCTATTATATATCAAAGGAAGTACTTTTTTTTTTTTGATAAACCCTAAATATCAAAAGTACTT
>Ga0041059_1001774_pt1 | contig 16793 bp, 19 predicted proteins | sample AraColnosormetaG_FD_56232 | JGI IMG/M metagenome (GOLD analysis project Ga0041059, IMG submission 56232) | Arabidopsis roots microbial communities from North Carolina, USA - Col MF nosort | ecosystem: Host-associated > Plants > Roots > Unclassified | place: USA: North Carolina | collected...
TTTTTTTTTTTTTTTTTTTTTTTTTTTTCTAATGACCATGGGATGCAATGTTTACTCTGTTTTTTAATTTCGTTAAAATTTGTTTACGTTTATGATGCTTGAATGGCTATGATGAAACATTTGAGTTATCTTTAAAAGTGTGAAATAAATATTCTGAAGTTAATTGAAGAATTTGAAAATTTGATTACAAGAGCTTGGCTAAAACTACAAGGAGACCAGATTAGTACAAAAACTTAGCTAAATTTAATTAATTACGGTCATTAGCACAAAAAAATAATTTGTTTTTATTATATTATTATTGGTAAGTGGAAACACAAAAGAGGACCAAAAGGTCCAAAAACGAATAAACTGTATCTCTCATTCGCCGGAGTTTCCAGCCGTTTCTTTCCGATTCTCGGATTTTTCCTGGGAATCAAACGCATCGCCGAGAATCGGAAGAGAGGGATAAGGTTATGGCTCCTCATGGAGATGGATTAAGTGACATCGAAGAACCTGAGGTCGATGCTCAATCGGAGATTCTTCGACCGATCTCCTCAGTCGTCTTCGTCATCGGTACTTTATGATTTATGAAGTTTCCGATTCGATCGATTTCTTCTTCGTCTTCTTACTTACTTTTTGTGTGTTTCTGACGGAGCTGCAGCTATGCAAGCGGAGGCTCTTCCTTTGGTCAACAAGTTCGGACTCTCTGAAACTACTGATTCGCCGTTAAGAGCTCTCCTTTTTTCGATTTTGCTTGTTTGGATTTGATCTCCATGAATCTCTCACTTCAAAGTTTACTTTTTTGCAGGCTTGGTAAAGGATTGCCCTGGGTTCTGTATCACGGCGTGCATAAAGATCTTCGAATCAATGTAGTTTGCCCCGGAAGAGATGCAGCTTTAGGTAAGCTTTGCACTCAATGCTCTCAAAGATATGATAATTAGCCTGTGAATCTCTCAGCATTTTAGTATAGTAGCTTTGGTTTCTCAAGTCGCTGCATTGTTTGGTATGAGGGAAAATGAATGCACTTTTTTTATGCTACTAACTGAGATTTCTCTCCAGGGATCGATAGTGTTGGAACTGTTCCAGCTTCTCTCATAACTTTTGCTTCCATCCAAGCATTAAAACCTGACATCATAATCAATGCCGGAACCTGCGGTGGCTTCAAGGTACAGTTCTTTTACTTCTCGTGTGCTCTGTCTTGACTTCCAGCATCCTTGCTAAGAACCACGTCCTCTCTTCTTTCTTTACTTGTGGTTTGGGTTTGATTTTGTTACTGCTCGTTTACTCAACTCTGAGATTTGAGTTGCATCATAAAAGATCTCTCTCTCTCTCCATATCTCTATTTTTATGTTGTGAAAGTTGGTTTATTTTCATGTAATGAAAGTGCTGATTGGCTGAACATTTGCAGGTCAAAGGAGCCAACATAGGCGATGTATTCCTTGTATCTGATGTTGTGTTTCATGATAGAAGAATACCAATTCCGGTAGGTTCATCTTCCTTTCTTTCTTTTTTCCATCTTTAGTGATGATTCCCTTTTTGCCAGTTCATCTTGCAAGTTCCTGAGCAATGTTTGTTTATCTCTCTAGATGTTTGATCTGTATGGAGTTGGTCTCCGTCAGGCATTCTCGACACCCAATCTCCTCAAGGAACTCAATTTGAAGGTATTTAATAGACTCAAGATGCTACTTACTCTTTTAACTATTTCAATTTTGACAAAATTGGGGTGGTTCAGATTGGCAGGTTATCTACTGGTGACTCGTTGGATATGTCCACGCAAGATGAAACATTGATCATTGCCAATGATGCTACGCTAAAGGACATGGAGGTAGTGTAATGTTAACAATTCTTATTACTGAATCTAACCAGAAAATCAATGAAACTGTTGTTTTGAAACTCTTTTGGCTCTGGATTCTTCAGGGTGCTGCCGTGGCGTATGTGGCTGATCTTCTGAAAATACCAGTCGTGTTCCTCAAAGCCGTGACCGATCTAGTGGACGGAGATAAACCTACAGCAGAAGAGTTCTTGCAGAACTTGACAGTTGTGACCGCTGCATTAGAGGGAACTGCTACTAAAGTGATCAACTTCATCAATGGGAGAAACCTTTCGGACCTTTAACTTCTGTTCTCTTCCTTTTTTATGGAGAGTGATTTTTTAAAATGCGTTCAACGTGCTTGTTGCAGTTTCACTGATTTCCAGTGATCATATTTCTCGTTAATAAATTTCAAGTTATAAGACGTTCTCTCCCTAGTGTTGCTTAAATTTTGGTAAAGAAACAATTTCAAAGATAACTTATCGACCTGAAAGACGTTAAATCCCTTGATAGGCAAAATATACAACACTGTAAAATTAATTCGTAACCGAGACACTTGGTGAAACCTCAAGACACATAAACGATGAAATCAGAGGTAAAGAAAAATTGAGCTATCTTTCCCAATTAGAATTTCCGTCAAGCTCATCGCAGGACATCGTTGGGGTATTTCTATCTTTTGAACTTATACTACTCCAGACGGTAGCCGGAGAACAAGCTGGCCTCCGAAAACGCTGTAAAGAAAAATGTTGAAACTTTTGAGATATATACAAAGAGCTAAATAGCTAAACTGTTGAAGTGAAGGACTAATGCGTACCTTTTGACGTAGTAGTAACAGAAATCTGCCAAGATGAAAGTTTGAACAATTTCTGAGATCAGAACCATTGATGGCCACAATCCATAACCCAATGCTACAAGCAACCGTCCCCGCGTGTCCACAACCTATTTTCAGCACATTAGACAATGTATTCAGCTATTCAAAATCGACTTTTAAGGTACTAATCCAATCGAGTATAGGAATCACCACTATTGGTATAACCTCTATCCACTCTTGAAGATCAAAACTAACCTGTAAAACCCAGTGGGCACAGCTGAGGAACCTTGCTACTCCAAGTGCAAAAACATAATGAGCCGTGAACGGTTCAACAATCTGAAAACCAAATAGACGCGGATTAGAGAGTAAAACAAATGTAGTTCTCTACTTGACATTGTGAAATAAAGTAGTGACCTTTGTGTTCTGCATCACTCGTAGCTGAGGTAGTACTGAAACAGCTTCAAGGTATACACATAAAGCCCATGAAATTCTGTTTATTATGTTATGAGAGGTCGATGGATGGATGAACACAGCTAATGCAACACAGGGCGCAAGCTGCAAAAATTGAAATCAGATCATTGTCACTGTAAATGATAACAAACAACTCGAGGATCAAAACCAGATTGACTTACCACATAATAGAGAGGAAAGTTGTCTTTGTCCTCCATGTAACTAGCTCTTAACTTGAAACGAATCATAAATATAACCCAGAGAGTTGTTCCCAAAGTAGCCAAGTCAAGAATGGTATGTATATCATATTCCATTACAATGCTACAATACAGCCTAACAGCTAAAAATATCGCCGTAAGCTCCTGAGATTTCAGTGACAATCCTGCAAAATCATTCACAAAGTTATATAAACACATCGAAGGTAAACACTTTCGATTTAAAAAAAGAACCATAGAATGCATCTTAAACCCTAAATTGCCAATTGAATCCTTGATTATAAAGATGATGATTCTACGAATTACGGCTAAAGGCTGCTTCCGGGAGCAGATAATAGTGGTAAACCAATGAAATCCTGATCAAAGCTCGAAAATTTGGACGCGATTATGAGGAAAAACAAAAAAGTTGTGACGTTGAAAAGTAATTTTGCTAAGAACAGAGGAATACATACGATCAGAAGCTGATAAGGCAGGACTGAGTTGAAAAACCCTAAAAATGGATGTGATAAAGACAAGACACATAGAATAGTACCGGCACAGGTCTTCTCCTTCATGAGTTTGTAGATGAGCACACAGATCCCGATGGAATGAACAGCCTCAGCGGCAACGAAGAGATTGTCGTGATCGTGAACAATGAATCTGAGAAGAACCAAAGCCGCCATGCCAGTGACCACGGCGAGAAAAGCCTTCACCTTCGGAGGTTGTCTCCTAACCCATGACCACACCACGTGGATCGGAGTCTTCGTCGTCGCCTTCATGTTTTGCTTTTTTTCGCTTTTCTTCTTCTTCTGTCTCTGATTTTCTCGGCAAAAGTGAAAAAGGTAACTTCTGATCGAGAGAGATTAAAAAGTCTGGTTTTGGTTGACTTGAATGTAAATTACCAAATCACCCCTTCCACACATCTCTTACTCTTAAATACTAAATGAGCCGTGACTGAATCCATAAATTAGGCCCATAATCGTATCTATTGTTTTTCTAAAAGGCCCATGAATGCCTTCGTATATATATGTTCGTTCGGTTAATCGTCTTTCTTACCAACCTCACCCGACGACGGTGATTTTAGGGATTTTCGTGTTCGTCAAGGCTCGCACTGAGGTTTTAGGGTTTTGCTCCTCGGCGATTTTGCTGGGCCTTTGGATTTGAAATCTGAAGCTATGTGGAACATTGATGGTACGTCCTTAGCTCCTCCTGGTACCGACGGTTCGAGGATGCAGACACCTTCACATCCCGCTGATCATCCTTCTTACACGGCGCCTTCTAATCGGAATACTCCGACGGTTCCTACTCCCGAGGATGCAGAGGCGAAGCTTGAGAAGAAGGCGAGAACATGGATGCAGCTAAATTCCAAACGGTACGGCGACAAGAGGAAGTTTGGGTTCGTGGAAACTCAGAAGGAGGACATGCCACCTGAGCACGTTAGGAAAATCATCAGGCGAGTTTCTAATTTTTCAATTTCGATTTCGAAATCCAGTTGACTGGGAAACGAATCTGGTCCAATTTCTTTGTATTATTAGGTTTGGGTTAAGTTAGATTGAAACTGACTCTGCGTTTTGATTCAGGGATCATGGTGATATGTCATCAAAGAAACATCGACTTGATAAACGTGTATATCTTGGAGCACTTAAGTTCGTTCCTCACGCAGTTTTCAAGCTCCTGGAGAATATGCCTATGCCCTGGGAACAGGTAATTATTCACTTAGTGATCTATATCTCGCTTTAGTTGTTCTCCTGCTCTGCTCAAAATTTTGAACTCAGATATTTTCCAGGTCCGGGACGTGAAGGTCTTGTACCACATCACTGGAGCTATTACATTTGTGAACGAAGTACGATGGGTTGTGGAACCTATTTACATGGCTCAGGTGGGTGAATAATCTCCCTCTCTCTTCTTTTGTGTCTGTGCATTTGTGAATTTGTGAGACATGTTTTCTAGTGATGATTCTTTCGTTTGCAGTGGGGTTCTATGTGGATAATGATGAGAAGGGAGAAGAGGGATCGTCGTCATTTCAAGAGAATGCGGTTTCCACCATTTGATGATGAGGAGCCCCCTCTAGACTATGCTGATAACCTGTTGGACGTTGATCCTCTAGAGGCAATTCAGTTGGAGCTAGATGAAGAAGAAGATTCTGCTGTGTACTCTTGGTTTTACGACCACAAGCCACTTGTAAAAACAAAAATGATCAATGGTCCAAGTTACCAGACGTGGAATCTCTCACTTCCAATTATGTCAACCCTTCACAGGCTTGCAGCCCAGTTGTTGTCTGATTTGGTTGATCGCAACTACTTCTACTTGTTTGACATGCCATCATTCTTTACTGCAAAGGCACTGAACATGTGCATACCAGGTAACGCTATACTCTATGTTCTCCTGTTCTGATATCTTCGTTTTCACAGTTGTTGTCCTTCTGTTCTCTTTCCCTGATTCAATTTGGTACTCTTTTTCAGGCGGTCCTAAGTTTGAGCCTTTGCATCGTGATATGGAGAAAGGAGATGAAGACTGGAATGAATTTAATGACATCAACAAGCTTATAATTCGATCCCCTCTGCGAACTGAGTACAAAGTAGCTTTCCCACATCTGTACAATAATAGGCCCAGGAAAGTAAAACTCTGTGTCTATCACACTCCTATGGTTATGTACATAAAGACTGAGGATCCTGACCTTCCTGCCTTTTATTATGATCCATTAATTCACCCCATAAGTAACTCTAATAACACTAATAAAGAACAGCGCAAAAGTAATGGTTATGATGATGATGGGGATGACTTTGTGTTACCAGAAGGACTGGAACCTTTGCTAAATAACTCGCCACTCTACACTGACACTACAGCTCCTGGCATTTCATTGTTGTTTGCCCCTCGGCCTTTCAATATGAGGTCTGGGAGGACTCGGCGGGCTGAAGATATACCCCTTGTTGCAGAGTGGTTTAAGGAGCACTGGTAAGCTAATTTTTCTGATGCTACTGTGGTTCTCTTTCCCCTTTTGAAATTTACTAGACATTGTATTAACTTCTTAGTTATCTCATTTTCTGCAGTCCTCCAGCATATCCTGTCAAAGTTCGGGTTAGTTACCAGAAGCTTTTGAAATGTTATCTACTGAATGAGCTGCACCATAGACCCCCTAAGGCTCAGAAGAAGAAGCATTTGTTTCGATCTCTTGCAGCTACAAAGTTTTTTCAGAGCACCGAACTGGATTGGGTTGAAGTGGGTCTGCAAGTCTGCCGGCAGGGGTATAATATGCTGAACCTGTTGATTCACAGGAAGAATTTGAACTACCTGCACCTTGATTATAACTTCAACCTCAAGCCTGTGAAAACTCTGACAACCAAGGAACGAAAGAAGTCGCGTTTTGGAAATGCTTTCCATCTCTGCCGTGAGATCCTCCGGCTGACAAAACTTGTAGTTGATGCAAATGTCCAGTTCCGACTTGGTAATGTTGATGCCTTTCAATTGGCTGATGGCCTGCAATATATTTTCTCCCATGTTGGGCAATTGACAGGTATGTATCGTTATAAGTACAGGCTTATGAGACAAATCAGGATGTGCAAGGATTTGAAACACTTGATCTATTACCGTTTCAATACTGGTCCTGTGGGTAAAGGACCAGGGTGTGGATTTTGGGCTCCAATGTGGAGGGTATGGTTGTTTTTCCTTCGCGGAATAGTTCCTCTTCTAGAACGATGGTTAGGGAATCTGCTTGCACGTCAATTTGAGGGGCGTCACTCAAAGGGAGTGGCCAAAACAGTCACAAAACAGAGAGTTGAAAGCCATTTTGATTTGGAGCTTCGAGCTGCTGTCATGCATGATGTTGTTGATGCAATGCCAGGTTCGCTTCTTGCGTCTATAACTGATTTGTTTTTCTCAAGGTCGATTTCCTTTAATTTTATCTCTTCCTTGTTGGTTTATACTGTCTTCTAATGTGCAGAGGGTATTAAGCAAAATAAGGCGCGGACGATATTGCAGCACCTTAGTGAGGCATGGCGGTGTTGGAAAGCTAATATACCATGGAAGGTCCCTGGATTACCTGTGGCAATTGAGAATATGATCCTCCGATATGTCAAGTCTAAAGCTGATTGGTGGACAAATGTTGCTCACTACAATCGTGAACGTATCAGAAGAGGGGCTACTGTTGATAAGACAGTTTGTAGAAAGAATCTTGGACGGTTGACCCGTCTTTGGCTCAAGGCAGAACAGGTCTGTACCTTGTCACAACTCGTAAAATCAAAATCATTGTTGTTTGACAAAGATGGTTACGAAGAGGCTTCATTTTTTTGTCTGATTGAATTTAGTTCCTTTTATTCTCGATTGCCCAGTTCTGTAATACATTTTCCTTGTAAAATTGTTGCAGGAACGACAACATAATTTTCAGAAAGATGGTCCATATGTCACAGCGGATGAAGGAATTGCAATTTATAGCACCACTGTAAATTGGCTGGAATCTAGAAAATTTTCAGCAATCCCATTCCCTCCATTATCATATAAACATGACACAAAGTTGCTTATCTTGGCCCTTGAGAGACTGAAAGAATCATATAGTGCAGCTGTGAAGTTGAATCAACAGCAGAGAGAAGAGCTTGGTTTAATTGAACAAGCTTATGACAATCCTCATGAAGCTCTGATGCGAATAAAGCGTCATCTTCTCACTCAGCATAGCTTCAAAGAAGTAAGTTGATAATGCACCTATTCTGGAGCAGTTTTCTGAACATATAGATCTCAAGGTTACTATGTTATTCTGATGGTGAATACATTATTTTTTTCTGCAGGTTGGCATAGAGTTTATGGATCTATATAGCCATTTGATTCCAGTCTATCAAATTGATCCCCTGGAGAAAATTACTGATGCTTATCTTGATCAGTATTTGTGGTATGAGGGTGACAAGCGCCACTTGTTTCCCAATTGGATTAAGCCTGCAGACTCAGAGCCGCCACCGCTCCTGGTTTACAAATGGTGTCAAGGTATCAATAATTTGCAAGGCATATGGGACACTAGTGATGGTCAGTGTGTAGTGATGCTCCAGACGAAGTTTGAAAAACTCTTTGAGAAGATTGATTTGACAGTGTTGAACAGGTATCTCTCTGTGAAATGCTTATGTGATTACAGACATAGAACTTAGACTTTCTGTAGTAACACGTCTTTTTTGTTGTTTCTTTCAGCCTTCTTCGTTTGGTTCTTGATCCCAAGCTTGCAAACTATGTGACTGGCAAGAATAACGTGGTGCTGTCTTACAAGGATATGAGCTATACTAATACGTATGGACTCATTAGGGGACTGCAGTTCGCATCGTTTGTTGTTCAGTTTTATGGACTAGTGTTAGATCTTTTGCTCCTTGGTTTGACTCGAGCAAGTGAAATTGCCGGGCCACCGCAGAGGCCTAATGAGTTTATGACCTACTGGGATACAAAAGTTGAGACACGCCATCCCATAAGACTGTATTCTCGGTATATAGACAAAGTGCATATAATGTTTAAATTTACCCATGAAGAGGCTAGGGATCTTATTCAACGTCATCTCACCGAGCGTCCTGATCCCAACAATGAAAACATGGTGGGATATAACAATAAAAAATGCTGGCCAAGAGATGCAAGGATGAGGTTAATGAAACATGATGGTATGCTCCTTTTTATATTTAGATAGACTATCATTATGCACCAGATGTTGTCTCATTATTTATTTATCTTGCAGTCAATCTTGGTAGAAGTGTCTTCTGGGATATGAAGAATCGTCTTCCACGGAGCATCACAACCTTGGAGTGGGAGAATGGCTTCGTCTCCGTGTACAGCAAGGATAATCCAAACTTGCTTTTCAGCATGTATGCGTTTTGTCTCAGTTTTCTAGTGGCTCTTGTACATTAGTGCTAGGCCTTTGTTTTTGTCATTGTTTGATAGTGCAGCTTAAATAGTGACTGGGGTTTGCATTCTTGCCTGCAGGTGTGGATTTGAAGTCCGCGTGCTTCCAAAAATCAGGATGGGTCAAGAAGCTTTTAGCAGCACAAGGGATGGTGTCTGGAATCTGCAGAATGAACAAACTAAAGAGAGGACTGCAGTTGCTTTTCTGCGGGCTGATGATGAACACATGAAGGTGTTTGAGAATCGTGTGAGGCAGATTCTTATGTCGTCAGGGTCAACCACATTTACCAAAATCGTCAATAAATGGAATACAGCTCTGATAGGTATATCCTGTAGTACGCCTTTCTTTTGGCAGTACTGATTACGTTTAATAATGTTTGGCTAGCATGAAGCTGAGCACGTTTATTTGTTTTATACAGGCCTCATGACTTACTTCCGTGAAGCCACTGTGCATACGCAAGAGCTCTTGGATCTGCTTGTTAAATGTGAAAATAAAATCCAAACGAGGGTTAAGATTGGGCTAAACTCAAAGATGCCTAGTCGGTGAGCAAATGCTATCTTACTATATTGTGTTTGACGTATCATAGTTGTATGTTATGTTTTTTAAACCTGATTGTTCATCTTTTCCTTGGTAGATTTCCTCCTGTTATCTTCTACACTCCGAAAGAAATTGGCGGGCTTGGGATGTTGTCTATGGGTCATATTTTGATCCCACAAAGTGACCTTCGGTACAGCAACCAGACAGATGTTGGTGTAAGCCATTTCAGGAGTGGAATGAGCCACGAGGAGGATCAACTGATTCCTAATCTTTACCGTTACATACAACCATGGGAAAGCGAATTTATTGATTCACAGCGGGTGTGGGCAGAGTATGCTTTGAAGAGGCAGGAAGCTCAGGCCCAAAATAGACGTCTGACGCTGGAGGATCTGGAAGTAAGTATTTTACTCGTGATTTTGTTGCCTCTTTACGTAGTTTATAGTTCTGAGAAGATATCAGTTTGCTAGCTTTATCCTCTTTTGCTGGTCTTTAAGTAGCTTTTTGTGTGTGTCAACTACTTGATGTAGGGATTTTTAGAGGATATCTAAGTGTTGCCTTGTTCTCTTTTGGAGATCGACAAGGTAGAATAAAAGTTTGATTGGGAAGTCTTGATGTTTAATTTTTAGAGTATAATAACTCATGTTAAAAAATATTTGACAGGACTCTTGGGATAGGGGAATTCCGCGTATAAATACGCTGTTCCAGAAGGATAGGCACACTTTAGCATATGATAAAGGTTGGAGGGTCCGGACCGACTTCAAACAGTACCAAGCCCTGAAACAAAATCCTTTCTGGTGGACACACCAGAGGCATGATGGTAAATTGTGGAACTTGAACAATTACCGAACTGATGTCATCCAAGCTCTTGGAGGTGTTGAGGGTATTCTTGAGCACACCTTATTTAAAGGAACATAGTGAGTCTTGCTTTTCGTTCGTGCTCAATTTATTATGTTCTTTCTTTCACATTGACATTTGATGTTTTGTTGCTCACAGCTTTCCGTATCAATTTTGCTAAAATAATTTTCTTTACATGAATCCAGCTTTCCAACTTGGGAGGGTCTTTTTTGGGAGAAGGCATCTGGTTTTGAGGAGTCTATGAAATATAAGAAACTGACAAATGCACAGAGGTCTGGTCTGAACCAGATTCCGAATAGAAGATTCACGCTCTGGTGGTCGCCAACAATTAATCGAGCGAATGTGTATGTGGGTTTCCAAGTGCAGTTGGATTTGACAGGAATATATATGCACGGAAAGATTCCTACTCTTAAAATATCTTTGATTCAGATATTCCGTGCTCATTTGTGGCAAAAAATCCATGAGAGTGTTGTTATGGACCTTTGCCAAGTACTGGATCAAGAGTTGGAACCTTTGGAGATAGAAACTGTGCAGAAAGAGACAATTCATCCACGGAAGAGTTACAAAATGAATAGCTCTTGTGCTGATGTTCTTCTGTTTGCTGCCCATAAATGGCCAATGTCTAAGCCTAGTCTAATCGCTGAGTCCAAGGATGTGTTTGATCAGAAAGCGAGTAACAAGTACTGGATAGATGTGCAACTTCGATGGGGAGATTATGACTCCCATGATATTGAACGCTATACTAAGGCCAAATTCATGGATTACACAACGGACAACATGTCTATCTATCCATCTCCAACGGGTACTTAATAGCCTTTTTCAGTTTGTCAATTTATTTTTTTCTGCAGTAAGTCTCATATCCTGATGAAATCATCGCAGGTGTAATTATTGGGCTTGATTTGGCCTACAACTTGCATTCCGCCTTTGGTAATTGGTTCCCTGGTTCCAAACCTCTGCTTGCTCAAGCAATGAACAAGATCATGAAGGTACTAGAACTTCTATTCGTGGTGTGCTTATTTTTATTTGGCTTTTACATATGTGACTCTTATTGTGTAAACTTTAAATGTTACAGTCAAATCCCGCTCTATACGTGTTGAGAGAGAGGATAAGGAAAGGTTTGCAGTTGTACTCATCTGAGCCTACAGAGCCATATCTGTCATCTCAAAACTATGGTGAAATATTCAGCAATCAGATCATATGGTTTGTTGATGATACCAATGTATACCGTGTCACAATCCACAAGACATTTGAAGGAAATCTAACAACAAAGCCAATCAATGGTGTGATTTTTATTTTCAACCCAAGAACAGGGCAACTATTCCTTAAGGTAATTTTCTCTCCCATAAATTCCACTAGTAACATGTAAATGTATTGTAATACGTAGCCGCTGTTTTATCTGAAAAAACTATAATAACACCCATTGGGGATCTTTGTCTCACTAGATCATTCATACAAGCGTTTGGGCTGGGCAGAAGCGCCTTGGTCAGCTTGCAAAATGGAAAACTGCTGAAGAGGTCGCTGCACTTGTGCGGTCTCTCCCTGTTGAAGAACAGCCAAAACAAGTTATTGTGACTCGTAAAGGAATGTTGGATCCCCTTGAGGTTCATCTGCTGGATTTCCCAAACATTGTTATAAAGGGAAGTGAACTCCAGCTTCCGTTCCAGGCTTGTCTTAAGATAGAAAAATTTGGTGATCTGATTTTGAAGGCCACAGAGCCGCAGATGGCCCTCTTCAATATCTATGATGATTGGTTGATGACTGTTTCTTCGTACACTGCCTTTCAAAGACTCATCCTGATCCTTCGTGCTCTTCACGTAAACAATGAGAAGGCAAAGATGTTATTGAAGCCTGACATGTCTGTTGTCACTGAGCCAAATCACATTTGGCCTTCTCTCACTGACGACCAATGGATGAAGGTAACCCTTGCGCCACCTTTCAAGTAGTGTTCCGTTGTATTTTCTGATTAGACCGCTTGGTCTTTTCATCTGCAGTTTCTACTTATTTTTGAATAAAAATCAAGTAACTCTTTTCTTTGTTTAGTGAAGTTGTTATCCTCCTTCCTTACTCACATCAGATGATTCATTGTTACATTCAGGTGGAGGTTGCTCTTAGAGATCTCATCCTTTCCGACTACGCGAAGAAGAACAAAGTAAATACATCAGCTCTGACACAATCAGAGATAAGAGATATAATACTTGGAGCGGAGATTACTCCACCGTCTCAGCAGAGGCAACAGATAGCTGAGATTGAGAAACAGGTACTTGTAACTGTCACTTCTCTCAAGGGTTCTTGAAACAGGGACATTCAGAAATTAGATTTATTTTGGTTACTCTAAAAAGAATATGTTTCCTCCTGCAGGCAAAGGAAGCGAGCCAGCTTACTGCAGTCACAACAAGAACCACAAATGTTCATGGTGATGAATTGATTAGCACCACCATTAGTCCGTACGAGCAATCTGCATTCGGATCCAAAACAGACTGGCGTGTGCGCGCAATTTCAGCTACTAACCTCTACCTCAGGGTCAACCACATCTACGTGAACTCAGATGACATAAAGGTAATTCGCTCAGACTTGCTTATTCAAATTAATAAGTAAAGTCCCTAAAACTTATTTGTTTGTTGTTCACAGGAAACTGGATACACCTACATCATGCCAAAGAACATATTGAAGAAGTTTATATGCATAGCGGATCTTCGAACTCAAATTGCTGGATATTTATATGGGATAAGTCCGCCGGATAATCCTCAAGTGAAGGAAATCCGTTGTGTTGTGATGGTGCCACAATGCGGAAATCACCAGCAAGTTCAACTGCCGTCGTCTCTTCCGGAACATCAGTTCTTGGATGATTTAGAGCCCCTGGGATGGATACACACACAGCCTAACGAGCTTCCTCAGTTGTCACCACAGGTATGCATATATATTTATACTTTCTTACGAACTTTTACACGTAATAACTGGGTTTTTTTTGTGCTGCTGTAGGATGTGACTTTTCACACTCGTGTTCTGGAGAACAACAAGCAATGGGACGCAGAAAAATGCATCATCCTGACATGTAGTTTCACTCCGGGCTCATGCTCTTTGACGTCATATAAGCTGACGCAAGCCGGATATGAATGGGGACGGCTGAACAAAGACACAGGCAGCAATCCCCACGGTTACCTTCCCACCCACTACGAGAAGGTCCAAATGCTCTTGAGTGACCGTTTCTTCGGGTTCTACATGGTGAGAACACACAGTAACCCCTTGATTTTTGTGTGTTTGCCCTTGATTGATAGATATTATTTTATTATATAGCACTGAAATAATGAGACATTGTTGAATGATAGGTTCCTGAGAACGGACCCTGGAACTACAACTTCATGGGAGCGAATCACACGGTGAGCATAAACTACAGCTTGACACTCGGAACCCCCAAGGAATACTATCACCAAGTCCATCGACCCACTCATTTCCTCCAGTTCAGCAAAATGGAGGAGGATGGTGACCTCGATCGTGATGACTCTTTTGCTTAAGACTTTTTTGGATGTATGGTGTATATTGAGTTTGCAAATTGTTAATGATTAGACTGAAAAGATTTGTCTCTATTCAAAAATTAATATTAACTTTCCAACAAATTGAGTTACATGATTAAATAAAAAATGACTTGAATAACCTCAGTCGATTTTGTTTTGGTACATATAGCTTCGAGTTGGGTATGAATTCGAATTCATTGCACCCATGGTGACATTGTCAGATATAAGATGTATCAACATTGTTTTACTTTTGTTAGATAAGTAGCATTTATATATTATTTCGCACATTTTCAATCCATCCGTACAATTCTGGACACCAACCTTTGTGTTTTACTTCTACAAGTAGTAAAAATCTCTGGGTCCTTTTGTCCTTTACATTCAATATATCTATGTGAGTTTTTATAAACAATGTAACTGTATATTCAGAGAATATGTCAACATCCAGATCTGCATTCGTCGGGATATTTTTACGTACGCCTCATACATATGGAGAGAAAAAAAACAAATTTTCATACATACATAAAACAATTTTCGATTTAATCAATGTGGGGAACCATATACAGTTCACATATTTATCGCATGTCACCTAACAAAACTAATATCGCAAAACTCACACCATGTGGGACTATATCCTTGGTTGCCCAAAAATTAGATCTTTTTATTTTCTTGCTACTTTTTTTCTTTCTCACTTCATTTATTATTGCTAGTTTGCTACCTAATATATATAGGGTTTATCTTTCTTATACATAGGGCTGTAAAATCCATATATATTATACATTGATTGTTTTATACGCACATAACTTTCAAGTGTTTTATCACATACTGTAATTTTAACTCTGAATGTTTTGAAAAAAAAACATTTTTTGTGTACAGACAATTTGTGATTTGTTTTGCTAAAACACACGATAAGGTTGTGTTTTCATTATAAATAGCATATTTAACTATGTTATTATACATCATAATAGTATACATAAAGCAAAATGCAATATAAAAAAAAAAAGTTAAGCTCTATATAATTAGATATCTATTGGAAAAAGAATTTTCCATAAGACACATCTGTTTTTGCTTAAATTAGCGATCATATATTTATTTTTATAAAGGAAGCATAGATAGTCGCTATAGGTTATACCCCGATCGACTATATACACTCACCATCTACACAATTAGGCTATTGAATACATGTTTTTACGTACATTTAAGAATGGGCCTTATTAGCGATTATGTGTACATTATGAAAGTATATATTTCTTCTGTATACCAGAAAATGAATATACAATAATAACTTTAAACTTGAACCTCTTATTGTACAACTGTCCAAAGCCACCGTATTAATGGGCGTGGATGAGTAGGTGTAGCTTTTAATATGGCAACCAACATTATGATATCGTTCACATATAATCCTCAATTCTGTATTTCTAGTTCGCGTTGTAAGTTTCTAACACCTAGAACGCAGTCAGGACTGTAGTTTATCTTTTTATATATCTAATCAGGTCGTCTCTCGATTCGAAAGTCGGACTAGCTATTGCATTGCATGCACCCATATATATATGCATCATGTCAATTTTGCGACATCAGATAATATTGCTAATTTTGCATAAGAACGTGTAAGGATTTAGTAGCAACTAGCAATGAAGAGTGGGTGAAAGTTTTGAATTTCAACATTTGATATCGGTCATTTGTGTAAAAACAATATATAATAGTTTTCAGAGAAAATTACGGCGATACATATGTAGCTGAATTCTTGTACTATATATAAAGTTGAATTTGTAAAAGTGCTATGCGTTCTTATTTGTTATCAAGTTGATACGTTCTCATATTCCATAAGTGTTCTTTAACTCTTCTATTCATTTCGAACAAAACGAGATTTAGTAATCAAACGTTTACGTATACACTTTTCATCAAATTAAAATGAACAAATAGTAGTTAGCTTAGCTTGTCCAGAAAAAAAAAAGAAAAAGGAACAAATACTAGTAGGCTTTTGAGCTGGCTGCTTTTATTGAAGGGCCTTGCCAATTAACTTCAGAGACGAAGTAGATTGATGATAGATATTAACTTCTATCTCCATCTAACCAAATGCCAATAAATCATATCAGTCCTCTTCTCTGACAAATTTCGTTAGTTTATTACTACTAGCTACTTTATTTTATTGTTATGTATATACGGTTAAAACAGTAGATATCATGGCGTGCATAACTGCAAATGTTAAGAATATTTGTTAGCATTGTAATGGATTTCCGGTAAAATAATTACTTAAATATATACGGAGTGGACAAGAAATATAAGCCGACAAGTAGTGTGACTGACTATATTTTTTCCATAAAAACATTTAAGTTTCTCTTCTAACCATAATGTGATCCGCTTCAATTTTGGGTTGGTGGAGCCGTATACACGCACTGATTAATTCAGTTTCTTTTTTCAACCATAGCGTGTGTGTGAAACAAAAAAAAAGTATATGCATGCTCATCCTGCAATCTCTATAACAATAAAATTAACCATATTTGCGGATCAAAAGTTTCGTGTGTCAAAAGTTGTACGCATATGTCTCGTGCAATAACGTTGATGAGGGAAACAAAAAATAAAATTTGAATGCCGTTGTCGTATTAAGGAAAAAAAAGTCAATGTGTTTCAACCACCCTGCATGAAAAATATCATAAAGTGCCGCATAGACGAAAGTAACAACGAGAAGATGGACCATGACGACATTAAATAAATGATACACAATACAAAATAATAGGAACCGCCGAATCCAATTATTGTTGGTAAAAAAAAAAAAAACTAAACG
>Ga0041059_1001775_pt1 | contig 16788 bp, 19 predicted proteins | sample AraColnosormetaG_FD_56232 | JGI IMG/M metagenome (GOLD analysis project Ga0041059, IMG submission 56232) | Arabidopsis roots microbial communities from North Carolina, USA - Col MF nosort | ecosystem: Host-associated > Plants > Roots > Unclassified | place: USA: North Carolina | collected...
AAAAAAAAAAAAAAAAAAAACTGACCTTTGGACTGATTATCACCACCATTGAGAGCAGATGAAGAAACCCTAAGACGATGCCAACTCCTAGAATTGGGTAATCTGAAAACCCTTTTTCTACATTCCAATTTTATGGGAGATTTATGGCGGGGAAACGATACAGGAGAGCCACACAATTTAACAATCTCCAGAGAAGAAGAAGCCATTTTTGTTCCTCTTATCAGTTTCCGGAAAGAATCATGATCAAGGCGTCGCCGATGAATATATAGGAGAAGAAGGAAGCTGTGTTTTATAGTTTTAGGAATTTCAGACGGCAAAATTCTATTTGTTTGGATTTTTTCTGGGGAAGAAAAAGGTGTCAATATTCGAGCAAGTGGTGCCGAGACAACGGTGAAAGTTATCACCTTTAACTATTTGAAGCGTACGTTAGCACGAGTACGGATTATTTATCTACAGTACGCTAACGCTGTCCATGTGTGTGTGGCTGCCAAATTGCCGCATTTGAGAGAGTGGTAACGTAACGCGAGACTCCACGTCTCCTTTTTGTCCCCATTCTGTATTAATAATATTGGTACAAAAACAAAATACATAGAAGAGAAAAAAAAAACAAAAAAACATCATTACTCATGTTAGCTTAATAGTATAATACCCAATGTACTATCACATGCTCCCTCAATGTTACAAATTGTCTCGTTTTGGTAGGTTTAATAAAGATACCAACTACATACTGTAACAACCCACAACACAATTTTACATTTGTCTTCTCTTTTGACATCACAAATTTTATATAAAAAAATGTGACAAATTTGCTTTAACAAAAAAAAAATAAAAAAATTATATTATTTGGACTATTAACAAAATTATGTTGATTTTTATGAAATCCATCTTAAACTCCGGAAACATGTTTCATTAAAAAGAACATGCATATTCCAATTGCTTTATATAGTTCATAAAACATGTACATTGTACACCATCTTCTTCTTCTTCTTCTTTTGTCGCAATTCCATTAAAATACCTTGAGGATATGAGAATGTATATTTCAGAAAAGTAAAAAAGGTGACCTGCCCATTTATTCATCCACGCTACATCATGTATTAATACATGACTATGAAACTAATAAATTATTTACATTAAAAAGAACATAGTTTATTATCGAATTAGTCAAACATAAATGCAAATTAGTTGAAAATTAAAAAGCCTATTTACATTAAAAATGTACAGATGACCCATCTCACCAGAAAGGGCACCACCTGTAATAAAAGAACAAACACAAGAAATATGCATGTTCAATTTTAAATGAACTAAAGCAATCGGGGTTTAGGAGTGTAGAAGTGTAGAGGAACATACCCAACATAGTTTTGACAGAGATTCTCATGGGAAGTGGCTTGATTGATTAGTTTTTGAACCTGAACTTTCACAGACAAACCATGTTCGACTTCATGAGAATCTCCTCCGAGCAAGTTATTATGATCAGCAATGGGATTGCTCGGAATTGCAGACGAAGAAAAATCACGCCCTGTAAGCTTATGACTCATACGTGCCATAACAACTACGGCACGCTCATTTAAAACTTCATTAGCATCTCCAAGCATATTTACAGCCTGAAATAATCCAAAAATCAAATTTAAATATAAAAAAATCCCCCTTTGAGAAGAAAAAAACATAATAAGATTTTCAAAAGAAACCTGAAGAATCTCCTTCTCTCGAGTACTCCTTTGAGGCTGAGGAAGATCTATATCAGCGGGATCTTCATCTTCTTCGTCAGGCTCAACATCAGCAGGAGCATTGGGGTTGTTGTTACCGAGCAGTGCTAATTGGGGGACTTCATTGAAATTGAAAAGACGCCAATTGATTAAAGGATCATGTACAAACGCTTCCATCATTGCCATTACACTATCTTTATTGGTTCTGAGAACTTGCATAACGTTTTCGCAGGTTGAGCGGAAGTTTCCTTCAATGCCACTGACTTCCATTGCTTTGACAAGCATTCTTGTCAGGCGGAATGGAACCTAACATTATTTAAGCAATCCTCACAAAATTGTTCTTTGATACCCACAAACAAGTATATACGAGGGAAACATTAAAATTAATACCTTTTCAGGAAACTTCTCTCTATTCATAGAAGCCTCAAAACAATCTCCAAAATCAATATGCAAGATCTTTCCACTGCACAATTAAAACCATTGATAAAGAAATAGAACCCAAGGTTGAAAATGTAATGTAAACCTTATTTCAGTTTTATGTACCTGTATCTATGAAGCATAAGGTTACTTGGGTGTCGATCACCTAACCCAAGAATATAACCAACCTGACACAAAGTAACGCATGAAGTTCATTTTATTGGCGAGTTAAACACCAGAAACTTTTTATTTGATGCTACACAAGTGGAGAACAAAGGATGAGATCAACTACATACCATACTCATAACTGCTAAACTTCTAGTATAGTTTGTTCTTCTTTCTAGCCAAACTTCTGACGAGCGACTTTTTAACCAGAGAACCTAATAAGAAGGAGAAGAATAGAAGCAACTTAGTATTCCAGATTAGGTACTTTACCCAAAATAAATAGAGTTACCAGAATGAATTGAGTACCCTGGATAGATCATTTCCCTCTGTGTTTTCTAGAGCATACTCAAATACTTCAACCTTTGCTATAAGCGGTAGATTGTCATAGTCTGGAGCAAAACTCAACATATGCTTATTTTCTTGATTAAGAATGATCTATGAATTCAGACAGGCATGTGTAAGAATTAACGTAAACCGCAGATAGTTTCAGGACTGAAAACCTTAGTGAATACAAGACAAACCTTTCTTGCATCTCTGTGCTCTCGAATAAGATGGTGAAGGGTATCGCAGTTCGGAACCCATCCGATGAGTCCACTATTGGGAGATAGTGGTATTACAGAATAGCGTTGAATGGAAAGATCTTTTTCGGCTGTTTTTCTGGAATTCTCAAGCAAAGTGTTCACCAAACCAAAAAGCTGAAACACAAATAAGAGGAAAGGGATAGATGTGATTTTGTAGCTGAAAACTGTATATTTGTGAAGTGTAAACTGAAAACTTCAATTACGTATTCTCCAACAAGAATTCATCAGAACAATGCATAACTGATTTTTTTGAGAATCACCTGCATAACACGCTCATCTTGCCTTAAATCTTCATGTCCCTTCAACAAGAAGGCGTAGTCCTCACCGTCATTTCCGTGAATAGTCAATTTCCTTGGTCTTTGTTTAGAGGTTATAACAACAAGTTGGCGTGAAAAAGATGATATAGTCACGACGGGGGCATCTAATAAGAAGAAAAACGAAGTATGTATGTAAGCAATGAAGTCTGGGTTAATAAAATAAATCAGCTCAGGCAAACTTAAGCAGTTCAATATGTTGTTACCTGCACGATATGTTCCAGGAACTGCTAGCTCCAAGTCACGGCACAGCAGCAACTCAGGAGAAACAGACTATACAACAAGTAACATGCCAGTCAGATTAGAACTCAAAAGGAGCGAGAGAACCAAAGAAAAAGAGAATCTTATTACTTCCAAATCCAATGTCGTGAGACTGGCTAGCTGTTTGTCAATCCGTTTGAAAACGTGATAGTAAAGATCCCAAGCCTAAGAAGATAGAGAATTGAAAAGAAAAATTATGTCAATTCCCGTCCCTTTAATAAGAAGACAGCAAACACTCATCTGAAATTTTGTTCAAAATTTCTGATCACCTGTGTAAGTTCAGCATCTTTCCCAGTTATCTTGTAATTGCAACAGCATTCATGTGCCTCTTTTAGTTCGTGACGGTATGCCTGCATCAACATTACACTAACTTAAGTTGCTGACATTAAAGAACATTGTAAAGTTCACATATAACAGTTACTGAAACATATGCGACAAGAAACACTCCATACAGTAACATTAGTAATCTGATTCTATCAAGGGCAACTGGTTTATTTTAATACTTTAAAATCGCGAAGAGGAAAAATGACTACAAGTTACATAGCAAATAAACCTAGATACTGCAATGCTGTACACCCCTGTGCTAGATAAAGATGTAATTATAAATAACGTGATCACACACACCCAAATACCAAAAATCCGGGATTGAAATTTCCAACCTCTATAAATGCTCTTTCCTGTATGGTCGTACTGTCCTTTTTTACACCTTCGTCGAGCATGTCATGTAAGGGTTCAAGTACTTTCAGCATGCCTTCAATGTTATGTTCACCAAAATACAAGCGACTAGCTTCTTCTAGTGCTTCATGCCACATTTCATGCCAAAGTATGGCAACCCTGATAAGTTCATGTGATACAAGTTGCGCCTGTTTTTTTGTTGTTATGGGTGTAGAGGAAGGGGGTCACTAATTAGCTCAGGTAAAAATATATAATTCAATAAAATCGACAAACACAAGAGATGACTTTTAACCTGATCCACGAGTGCACCACTGTGCTGGCGAACTTTATCAACCACCTCTTGAGCCGCAGCTCTCCGAAGATTGCTTATTGATTTACATGCAACGAGAAGGGGATACATCAGAGCCTGAAAACATTTGAAAAATAAATAGTCAAGGAGAAATTATGCATCCAAAATCGAAGTACATATGCAATCAAAATGGCAGAGTAAAACTTTATGTATGTCTTAATTCCCACCATAGAATTGTAATACTGATGAAGATTTATAAAATTTCTAGAAGGCTGCAAACCTGTGGGTGGTTTTCGCCTATGCGGATGAGAAGAGACTGAATCAGTTCCCTGACAGCACGATTATTAGAATGTATCCTAGCAATGATTTGAGGTAGCACAACAAGCCATGTGTTAATGTTGACATGACTGAATCCTGTCTTCAATGCGGTTTGGACATCAGCTGTAGCTCCATGGTTGAACCACAATGTCAGAAGACGCAGTATGTCCTATGGAAATGAGACAGCAGAGGAAAATAATTTAACAGACCACCAGTATGGTAAAACAACACCTCATTTCAACAAGTATAAGAAAAGTAGCAACATGGAAAAGAAAAGAAAGACACGTTTTCGTTTGTGTAACATGGAAAAGCCATGGATGCATGCACGCTTTACCTGTAAACTATCATCAACTCCTTTGGCATTTGCTGCACATGCTATAGAATAAAAATATCCAGTGACTGCAGAAACAACGTACTGGGAAGCAATTTGACCTCTTGAAATGTAATGCGACATCACTGCTGTATTGAATAATGCCCATGTGTGCCATGCTTTAGCCCATTTAGGAGCATAGCAAGTAGATTTGTCAAACGCATCACGAATTTCTGGAAAAGAGTATATTTGGTCACCAAAGTGTTAAGGTCAGACGTAGTTTGATTACACTTACACATTTAAAAGCAACTACAATTCACCTTGAATAGACCCATCATTCAAACCGGAAGAAAGTGCCCACTGCCACGTTCCCAGTTTGAGATTTACACGTGCAAGAAGTGGAACATTTGCGCCCTTGCTAGATACCATGCTAGCCAGTATGTCAGATTGAGAATGTGGCACACTTGAGAGCTCTCTCGTTAGAATCTAGAAACAATTAAAATTTAGATCGAGGGAAGCTATAACATGGCCGTTCAAGCAAGATATGGGAAAATGTGAAAAAGAGAATAAGCCCAGACAATGCAAGTAGCAACTGGTATATGACATACCTGCAGCTTGGTAAATGCCTCTTTGCGCTTACGTTCCTCTCCAAGTGACCATTGGTATTTTAAGTATCCAAGCATCACTTGTGGAGGTCCGTGATATTGCATGTTTTCTGGTGATACTTCTGGATCAAACTGCAAAATAAGGGCCCAAGTTAGACATAACAGAATAAAGATACACTCTTGGCAGAGAAAATTCAACAATCAAAAGGTAAAAGTTCAAGACCGGTAAGAGCTTGAGTAGAGTAGATTTCGCCTGACTGATCCTCCCACTCTTTCGACAAAGCGAGGCAAACTTGAGCCAAGTTTCCACATCTTCTGTAGGAGGTAGCACAAGTGCCCGGACAGCCAAAAGTGCTTGCCACACCTGAGTAGTATTGGGAATGCAAAGTATTAAAAAGCACACTATTATACAAAAAACCTGAGATCACTCAATAAAATTTTAATGAGTTTTCTTATTTGGATTTGTTTTTTTATCTACGTAGGATACAAGCTCTGACTAACAGTTTGGTAAGAAGCTACTTTACTTTATAAATCAACAGACGGAAACTAAATAAAGCAAACCTAATATGGAAAAAATCAATTTGATCCTAGCGAAGATTCATTTAATAAAGTCACCATACTGCAATATTTGATGCTTAAAATACCAAATGCCTTGTCATTCACTAGTGGCTCAACTAACATGATAACATTAAAAATAATATACCTCCACATTACGCTTAGATCCCTGAATCCGCTGAGTCCACATATTACGAATTAGAGCTCTCCGTTCTTCGGCAATAGTATTTCCCACAGGCAGCGTATAATATTCAATTACCTAGTATCGATACAACAGGGGAAAAAAATAGAAAGATTAATCATGTATATGGAGGGGTGTTAGGGAGGGTGTCCAGGAGAAGGGATCTTGGATAATTGAGATCTAACCTCCTCTAGTTCTGACAGCTGCTGAACACGAACCATATTGCTGTACGCACGCTCATAGCTCTCCAAAACCTGTAGAAGGCGCAAATAGACAATTACAAGTTTTTCAGTATGCGTGAGCAACTAAGAAGGTAACATGGTGATTACATGATGCTTCTATTGAAAGGAACCAACGATAGCATGCACAAAATGTTATTTAAATAGAGCTAAATATGTAACTAAGATGTCAGGAATGTATAATCCTACTTCCAACACCACAAGGCGTACTCAAATAGTTTCAAGAACATAATGGAAAAGGCTGAGACCAGTTACAAATATCTTTGCTGATATACATCTGTTCCCTTTATTCACAACAGATGATTCATAGATATTTTTCACAAAAGTTTATAATGAAAATACTACCAGAAATGAAACCTACCAGCGCTGCAAGTTCTGTGGCAAGACATTTTCTAGCTCTTTCCACATATTCGCGTGCCTCGTCGTACTAAAAAGGAAAGAAAAATATCCACAGGCACACATACGCAGAAATTAGTGTCTGCAAATAGATTATAAGTAAGCCTGATAAGATTTATAGTACGAAAATATAGGTCCAAGTGTACCTTTGCCCTTCGAACTAACAGAACAGCCCTGAAGAATGTGCCATTACTGCTCCCATCGCCACTAGAAACCGGGCTTGCTAAACCCCGAAGCTTTGTTTCATCACCATCATCTAGCCGAGACACATATTCGGCCATTTGATCCCACTCTCCCATGTTCCATGCAGCTTGTGCAGCCTAGTATGGTTGCAAAAAGACATTATGTAACCATGTAGCTATATCACCGAATGTAGCATAAGTAGAAGTTACCAACCATTGGTGCCATTTCCAGACGCGCAGATGGCTCAGCAGGACTCCAGTACTCTTTGCAGAGATTGTTGAGCTCTTCCCATCGTGCAAGTGCAGCAAGACATCTCATTTGTCCTACAACGTGGTAAATAAGCAATAGAATCAGGCCATTTCATGAAAAGAAAAGAGAAGCATCATATGAATTTTAGACTGGAAAAAAATGCGTTGATCTGTTGTTCTGCTAACTTGTAAGAATGTTATGAACCCACAGTTCTCTATGAACTACTAACAGAATACCGACAAAAAAATGCCAACAGAACTTAGAAAAAAACATTATCGAAGAAAAAAACCCACTAAATCCTCCCAATATTAGTCTTGGTTACCACAAACCTAATGTGGCTTCTAATACAAGATGAGGATTTGTTGTTTGAGATGCTTTCAAAGTGTACGCCTTGAGTGCATCGTCCCAGCGCTGCAGCTTCTCATACCTAGAAACAAACACTGTTAGTGCTTTTCCACTGATTAGGATCAAAGAATGGAACCACACACAATCTTGTGACGGAATGCCTATCAAACAGAACTGAAAATAAGTGCATCATGATTCAGAAAAGCCATGTTACCATGATTCTTTTAATTGCACATCAAGATGTTGTTGAGCATAGGTTAGTATACCGACAGCAGCCTATACAAAGAATTCCAACCAATCAATAATAACAAATATCAAAGATGGTCGAAATAGGATACAAAATACAGTGTACCTCATGCTGGTGTAACTGATTATTTATGTGTATAAGAGCCTCGACAACAGCAACTGGGTTGGCATCCATCCTCTTGGATCGTGGACCTTCAAATTCCATCTCTTTATAATGCAGAGCTTTGGCAAAAACACGGCACTACAAAGTTGGAATATTGCACATTACCAAGAAAATCAGATGAATTCTTGATACGCAAATGAAAAAAGTACCAAATCTAATTTAACTAGCAAATACATAACGCAAACCTTTTCAGCAAGAGCCCCCAGAAGACGAATATCAATGGGAAGAGGCTTCTCATCATGTTCCATAAACTCTGCCTAAGAAGAGAAATAATAAAATCAAGCACAAGTGACAGGACCAAGCAACAGGATCACACATAAAGGTAGGTTGATATTGATTCTGAACTTATGATTGTTTATCCAACCTAAACGTAATATAGATTAAACGAAGTATAAGCAGATATTTGGATTATAGTGTTAATATTAGATTAAATAAAAATTACACGTCATGTTTCCATGTACACTCACAGATCGTTTTGTTGATGGTTTTAGCAACAAAAAACGTGTTTTACATAGAAAGATTAACAGGTGCAACCGCTAAAGAAATGGTGACCTAAGAAGTTTTTGTTTCCAGTCTTGGAAAATGTAGTCAACTCATAACAATCGCCTAAGCTAAAACACAAGCACTCAATAAGCACAAGCATAGCCACAGGAAACAAATTTGCTGTTCGTTATAGCCAGTGACTCAATCAAAGGTCTTTATCATGTTTAAGTTTTCTTGTAATGTAACAACGAACATACCAAATTGAGTAGTGTAGCTAAAATTTCTGGAGGGATATTTGGAGATGAAAAGGCCATTTCCAAGCTCCTAACTAACTGCTTTTGGCTAGACTCGTTTAGCTGTGCCCAGCAACTGACAAAGCCAGCAGCAAACAACTCTCTCCCGACAAATGGCTGCAAAACACAATCATTAAAATGCACCCTTTTGAGAGAGGAAAAGAAAGAGCATAGATGAAACACCTGCAACTGAGCAAGTTTTGCACAAGTTCTTAATGCTGGAGAGGGAGACTCCTTAAGTAATTCAATACTAAAATGTCTCATCCATTCCTCCCAATCTTCTTTGGTGCTGCGTTGAGAAGCTTCTCCAGCTGTCCGTAGTCTACCATCATTAACCTGTTCAGCAGATCATCAAAGCCATGAGTGAAAGTTTTAGCTCTTTCAAAACTAAGAAAGAACCAAATAAACTTTACTAGAGGATCATGTTAAATCAAGCCCATATATAGTTTTATTTGTTTTTAAAAGCTGAATGTCCATGGAGAAGAGGAAATATAGAGGACATATTTACAAACTCATTGAAGCAAATGGCTCAGGACCAAGACTAAGCTTCAATGAATGAACGTTGCTATAGATAAACCTACCCATCATTTAGATAGGAAAAAGAAAGAAAAAAAGATCCGCCTTATTCAGCTAAGGAACCCTACAATACACCCCATGTTTGCCTCAATGAAGTCATACTAATAATGACTATGCCGACCAGAAATTTTGTACAATGTTAGAGTAAAATCATGATTTTAACTTGAAACTTGATAACAAAATTTTCACACATTAAGAATCTATATGTGATTATATACGACACAGAAAAGAGTACCTGATGGTTTCTGTCAGTTCCTTCTTCGAAAGGATCGATCTCATTCTCAATTACAGGATCCCTGATAACCTCAACTGGCAGTCGCCTACTTAATTGTTGGGTTGCAGTTGTAGCTACAATCAATGGTTCACGTCTCCGCCAGCGAGCATGAATTTCCTCAAATTCTTTATGCTGAAAAAATGTTGTACAGTGAGATTTTACAGACAGAAGTTCACAAATGACATTTATAATACATGACAGATAAATTTTTGCTGCTATTTTTATTTAAAAGATAGTAAAATGCAAGACCCGCAATCGATGCTTCAATAAAAGCTTGTGAATTGATTCAATGAATATGGTGAAGTCCTCTCCAAGTGCATGAGCCAAACAGCATAGTGCATCGACAGCATCTTTCCGCAACTCATCATTCTTCCTGCGATTACAGAAGATATACCCCATAAGAATATTTATACGTACGAAACTGAAATCACGAGTAAGGTTTAGAAAAACGTGAAATGAAAATCCACTAGAAAACAATTGGGTCCCATCAATAATGGCAGATAAAATCCCATGATATTAAGAAATGTAACTAACATCTGCGGAGTTCTAATAACAAATACATGTGGCCAGAAAAAATTGTAACTAAGCAATACAAACAACTTATGGAAAACAGATTTGTAACAGTAACAATGACGGATTGAAAGTTAATGAGATAATAATAATTCCATCCTTTTTGATAATGCATTGTCAACCATTTAAGAGAAAACCAGATAGTGACACAATGCCTAAGTTTTGAAGAAGTATTGTAAGAAAACCCTTAGGAAAAAGTAACCAATATACTGTTTTTCAGATAGTGACAATCAGTATAACTCACCCATCTAATACTAGCTTCAAGTGATGCACGAGAGCGGAGATATGACCAGTAACCTGAGGATATATACGGATAATTAAAAGTATTACAAGAAGCTTAATATGGAATTTTTTCTGGATCAGCAAAGGGAAAAAAAAAATCAAAATAAATAACCAAAGCTCCTAACCTGAACACACGGGATTACTCTTGTCAAAGTTTTGATGGCATCGCGTCTTATAGCTACAGGAGCATCTACTTTAAACAATCGAATAAGTGCCGGAAGGAGTAAATGCATGTGCTCATCAAGAGTTCCTGCACATAAGGACTCTAAGGGTCAACCATCAGAGTGAAATCTGGCCATGGTGAGAAAATGGAAACTACAGGAGTAAACAATCTGACTATTCAAAGAACCTATATACCGAAAAAAAATTGGATTTAATAGATAAGAAACAAATATGCATATAATAACGAAACTACTTGTATCATCTTACACTACACAATCTAATAATGTGGAACCTCTTTACATTCTTGTAAAAGAACTGCATACGTTAATTACTAGAACTCGCATACCCAAGTAATATAAAATGACTATGAGGATGTCAAAACAAGATAAGTATTACTGACCGCCAAACACTTCGAGTGTGTGGAGAATATCAGGAACATAGGTGTAATCATTAAACCGCTCGGCGTCACCTAATACTTGGATGAAACATGGAAGGATGACTGGAAGATAAGTTCTGAATTCATCATTAAGTGCCAAGCAAAGATGTTCCAGTAGATGCAGAACCTGATTATCAGTAAGAGAGGCGAAGTACTCCCCATAAGATATCTGTCCTTAATCAATAAGAAACATAGCATACTCTAGGCAGCATACAACTTACCGGAAGACCACGTGATGGGCGTATGGGACCGGGCAAGGTGAAGGATGACCATAGTTCAGAGACTAATGAAAGCAGCTCTGGCAGATACTTGCGTATGTGCTGTACACAGATAACATAAGCTATGAGTTTACACAAAGTCGGTCGTATTTTGACCATAACTGAAAATATTAAGGTGGATATACCTGGCGAACAATGGAAACAAGAGTCCCAAGACCCCACGTAATGAAGTCCTTCAGGTTCTCATCAGATGTTCGAACAGTGTGAAAAAGCTCAGGTAAAACCTTCAAATTCAGAGGTGGAACCAACCCAACAAATTACCACAACGTAAAACAGAGAGAGCATTTATCGAAAAGCTGCCGGAGATACAATATTATTTACACCTACCTTCGGCAAGTAAGGCACGCATCCCAATCCCATTGACTAACCTCGCAAAAACAAAGTAGTGATAAAGTTGTAACCTCCTCATTGCAGTTCCAACACAAGTTTATTTTAAAAAACAGTCAAGATGGTTTTAGTTACCTTGAAAATGATCATCAGAGATCTAACAACCCTTTTGTGGTAACTAAGAAGTGATGCATCTCTAAGAATTCGCATAAGCGAGTTGATAGCAACCTATAACAATAAGGAAAGTAATTGAGCACAATTCAGACTACAAATGAAATATATTCACACAAATTAAGAACTACCGTTGAGTAATAATCCTCAGATGTAGCAAATGACGGCCGGAGTTCGACAGGTAACTCATCAATTGATGGAATAGGTTGACCAGAATCACCAGTGCCGCGAGGAACTTCACCATGTGATCCTGATAAACTTTGTTGGTTACGTTTATGCACATGAGGATCCAAAGCGCCCATAATTCCAAGAACCTGTAGATATAACCACGTTTATCACAAAAATATCTTCTAGAATAGTCTAGAGTAAAACAATTCTCTAGAAACTACCTTGAGCACTTCTCGTCTGGTAGACCACACTAAGTCACCCTTCAGCAATTTCAAGAGTAACCCAAGCAACAATGGGTATTCCTTGTATGGAGTCACAACATACCTACGTTCATAATGAAATTAGAGCCGTAAATAACATGCAGGGAGGATTGTAAACTTCTGGAACTCCCTTCATTTTGTACTAGTTATGTGCACAATAATTAGCACATGTCCCAAGCTACTAAACAGTAACATGCAAGTTGATCACCGCACTGTCTACAAATGTCTACAACTTCATAAACACCAGTGATACAGTTGATTAAATCTAGGCAGCATAATATCCTAGGTATTGGTAAATCAATCCTTTCGCACGACAAACAGAGAATACAACTCATGACAAGTCCGGACACAGAAAGGCAATATTCTTTCTCCGGAATAATGAGCCATCTCAGGAGAGACGGAAAAAAAACCATCACAAAGATCTACCGCAGATAGAAGAACTAGCTAGGGATAACAATATTGTCATTTCATATAGAATTTTCTCACTTTTAGTAGGTTAAAGGATAAACATAACACATATGTATACATTAACACATAAACAGCCTAAGGATAGCTCAGGCTTCTACCTAGCTAATAAGAAGAGATGGAGGCCCCGTTTGTGTCAAAAAATTCACTTAGAATCCAGTATTTTCATCTAGTCCAACCAGGCTTTCGCCAATCAAGATAGTAGCATTGTCTTAGTTTACAAGAAAATTAGCATGTTCAAAATTGCCTAGTAGCATTATCATATAAAACAAGAAGAAAGTCGTAAAAGAAGGTCAATATCTCATACCCTGTACTTTGAACAACTTGACCAAGAGTAGAAACAGCCACCTCACGTTTTGCTACAGCAGCTCCATCCATTAAAGCTTCAACAATTAAAGGCATCAGCTCCGGAATATATTGTCTCATTGCCAAGCCACCCTGAGCAAGCAACGCAAAAGAAAACCAGGAAGGGAATATCTTAGCCAAACACAATAAATAACAGGACAGGAAAGGAAATAAAAGTACCAACATTCTGTTAACTTAGAGACAACAAAAAATACAATATTAGATGCCGGCCAGGGCATTGAAATTTGAAATACGCTTAGCCAACACAGACTTAGAACACAGATAGAAATAGTCAAAAATCAGACTGCAACTTTAACGCGCAGCAAAAACGCAGTTATGTTTGAATCGACACTTAATATAGAATCTAAAACTTGCCAATTATATTTCAACTTACCACTCTTGCAAGATCCCCAACAGTTACGAGAACTCCAGTGACAATATTATTGTTAGCATTCACTCCAGTTCCTTCACTAAGTCTCGCAACAAGTGCCTAGAAAACAAGAGTTACAACCCCGTGAACAACAATAATAGCCATACTATCTAAGAAATGAAAAGAAATTAAACCTTTTGGACAGGGGCTACGTATGGAAGAATGAGCCGTTCACAATTTCGAACTAAACAACCAAGGAGCTTTGCACTCTCTTCCCTGCACTTGTTATCTGCACTGCTGACATTACAATTGAAGTCAATGCAACAGATACATAATCATAGGAAATGAATCTTCCCATATGAACTAAAAAATTTGTAGTTACCTCAGCTCAAGATAGGTCAACAACTGTATAAGATGGCGACGAAGTGCTGGAAGTACGTATGCTGGATTTTTTTCCGATAACCTTCCAGCAACTGAGATGGCATATTCTCGAACATCAAGGTCCTGTTAAACAGAGATATTGTAATATATGAATTGAAATGGTTCCATTGACTAGGCCAGATACTGTAGCCAGGTGGAGTGAAAGTGTGAAACATAAGCCAAACATTCTATCAAGTTAACAGGGTATCACATGATGCATCCACCAACAAAAGGCATTCATTCCATCCACAAATCATCCAATTAAGTTATCTCAGCTGCACTTTTCCAGTACAACTTAATAAGTAACACTGTTTTGTGACACAATAGAAGCTAATTCATAGACTAAAAGCCCAGCTACGTCTTGGTATCCAAATTTTGATATTAGGGGGAGTAATTAAATACCAACTTCATGAACCCATGAAATTGAATCTCAAAGAGCAATACAATTACAATAATTCACCCAAGAGAGACAAATAAAAGATCGGTAACAAATTAGGACTGCAGTATGACATCTAAGCTGCTATTTTATTCAAACAAATAACACAATCATACCTCATCATTTAAGGAAGCAAAAATGGCAGTCAAACTATCAGCCTGTGCTAGATAATCATCGAAACATTGGTTGCCAAATAAAGCAACGAATATAGATTTGCGAACAGTTACATCAGCATCTGCAACGGCTGTCCTGAGAAGCTTTTCCACAATCTGCAGAACCCAAACATCATTTCTCAGCAAGCAGAAAATTGGAACCGCCACTGGTATTGCAATTATAAATGCCATCACGAAGCATGTTTAACATACTTAAGTTCAGATTTGGAAAATAATAAAAAGAAACCTTTTGTAATGAGAAACAGTGAAATTAAAAGACATAATAAGAAAAAAATGTAATGGGCTTTCAGTATGATATAAAACCTCTTCCACAAGGCGCCTGCGTCTCCCCCCTGCTCGTGTTGACCTGCTCGAGCCAAATTGTGTGATGCCAGAAAGAGAATTTGCAATTAGTCTGCAACAACACAAAGCAGCATCTTTTCTTGTGGCTGCATCCTCATCATCCAAATAAACAACAACTGACTCCCGAGCAAATTCAAGAAGATCATGTCCCTGCCAGAAATCAGAAGCTCAAAGACAGAAATTTCATATTCTTTAGAAAATGTTATCCGCAAAGAGCGCCAACCTTGAAATTGAAACGAGCAAGAGTCTGCAGGGCTAGTTGAACTTGAGCTGAACAACTAGGGTCAGAAGACTGTGGTGCCATGCCCACTGTACTACCTCGGACAATGGTAACAGGAGGCTTTGCTTGAGAATAATGGGATTTTGAAAGAACCAACGAAATGCAATCTAGAAGCCGATCTTGTACTGTTGGCAGCAAAGAAGGAATGCTGAGATACAAAGAATTGTCAGCATTAAACGTATACACATCAATGTATGTAATAACAAACTTCTTTCGTTCAACTTTACCTGATGGTTATCTGGTCAAGAGCGTCAACAAGTGTGGAAGAGAGACTAGATGAAAACATAACATCTAAAAGATCTCGAACATGAGTTTCCACTGTGGATCCCATTGCCTTTGCGATGTTACCAACACAAGCCACAGCTTCAAGCAAAGGTCTGCCTTTACGTGGAGCAATCTACAGGGACAACATAGTCGAACAAAGCCACTTGTCTAGTTCAGTTTTCAAAACTAAAACCCAATATAATACTTTGACACAAAAGTAGTAAAACGTAATTACAAAATAAATAAATAAATAAATAAAATTTGACCCACCGCATCCCGCAGATGAGACATAATTGTCGGCAAATAATGGATAAGCTCACCATCCAAAGCACCAGCCATTTCCCCAAGGGCGATGAACCCACTGGCTCTTTCAGCCGGTATTCTTAACACAGTAAGAATATGATTCATGCATATCTGCAAGAAAGTAATTCGTGTCACGTTTCCAGAAATTTTTTGGTTTTAAGAATCTCTCAGTCACTTACCGTTAAATAGTTTGTCACAAACCGGTCACGGAGAAAGTGAGCAATGCGAGGCAGTAACGAGGTGATGCTAAGGCGAACAAGGCGATCACGATGTTCAAGGTATCTGAGGACAATTTCGGCAACTTCTCTATACCTAGACATCATGAACTCACCTGTATTCCTGCAAACGAACTCTAGCATTAAGCTGTAAACTCTAACACCCAATATGCCATGAAATCAATCTGCTTATAACAGAAAACAACGTAATTTTCGTCGTCAAGAGTCTTTTGTTCAGGTATACACTGAGAGTGGAGGAATATACATGAATTGCCTACTTTTTTAATGATGTAAACTACAATACGAAGACAAACTAACAAAACAACCCGAGCATCATGGGGACAAACAAGTTGTTCTACGGAAATATTCCAGAATCAAACTTGAGTGTCTGACTAAAAGAAAGGGATGCTTTCAAAATAGATAACCACTTCTGCATTTACCTCAACAGCTCCCCCACGGCAAGTAAAGAACCATGAATACTGTGAACCGGAGCATTTCTGCCCAACCCATCCTGTGTAGCTTCAAACATTCGATAGTACCTGTAAAAGCCAAATTGAGAGAAGATCAGTTAATAAAGATGGAAACCCCTATTGATAATTTGAAACATTGCATTGGCAATGATATATATAAATGCAGTAGAAAGTCTGCAAAACGTATCACCATGGGAAGAATATATATTCGAATATCATCCATTTTGGGG
>Ga0041059_1001776_pt1 | contig 16782 bp, 8 predicted proteins | sample AraColnosormetaG_FD_56232 | JGI IMG/M metagenome (GOLD analysis project Ga0041059, IMG submission 56232) | Arabidopsis roots microbial communities from North Carolina, USA - Col MF nosort | ecosystem: Host-associated > Plants > Roots > Unclassified | place: USA: North Carolina | collected 2013-09-02
GAAGTTGCATGATTGATATTTTTCATTANAGGAAAAAAAAAAAAAAAACAGTTAGGCGTCCACTTATTGTTTTTATATAAAATGATGTGCAAGCGAAAAATATTTATATGACTTTGTAAACACATTTTTTTGTCTCTCTATATAGATAATAATCAAATTGATTCAATCTATCCGAAACATATAAACATATCAGTTCAAAAATCAAAATTTTAATCTTTTGTTTATTTATATATTTTTATTGGTTGAAAATGGTTAATATGTTTAAGGCTAATGCGATTTTCGGTTTGGTTAAACGTCATATTTTTTGGGTTTTCCTTAGTAAAGTGTATGAATTACATTTTATATAACGCTTTTAAAGGCTTTGGTTTTGGTTTGTGAACAAATTTTAATGAAGTATATTTTTACAGTTAGGCTTTAGATTAATTATTATTTCTAATTTCCAATTATATTCAAATTTAGATTCAGTTAAATATGTTACTGCTAATTAAGAATGTATTTAAAATATATAATTCTGCAAATATTAAAGTACACATGAAACTAGTATTCGTGATAAAAAGATAGTTTTTCATTACACGGTGTAAACTGATATTGGATTGGTTGGTTATAAAAACCTGATACAAAGTATGTTTGCTTATGAAAAAGAGCAATATATACTTTCTTACACAATCATAATTGAATCAGCTTAATTCTACATATCTAATATTTTAATATCGCTAATGTTAACAAAACAATAAAATATTTATTTATCTATCTTATGACACCGTATTAATGTCAATTAAACCTATTTTACCATATAACCTGAGTCTTGTAATATTTTTCAAAATATATCAATAAATATATTTTCAACTTTTTAAGATTTTAAAATTTATTATATCCTTGTTAATTTTGGATGCTTGTTAAGTTAAGCTTTATTTTCACTCAGATTTGAATTCAATTGGTTTTACTTATAATATGACACTGATCCATTGTCTAAACATTTTAGTCGATGTAAGAACATACATTTTTTCCCTTTATAATTGAACAATATATATCCGCTTTTAAAATTTTGAATCACAACATATGCTGATTTTTGTTTTATTAAATCTCTATTATATGATGATTCAAATAAATTAAACAAAAATTATAGAAAAAAAATAATTTTAAATCTCAACCAAAATCTTCTAAATATCTATATTATTAATTATCCAAGATAATATGGATAGTAGATAATTTTACTTTGATCACTTTTTAATTTATTGCATTAATATTAGGGTATCTAATGCCAACTTGCCATCATTTTACTTTGACCATTTTTTAATTTATTAGTATATAATATATTTTGGGGTAGTAGAAAGAGATCAACATGTTTAATTCATTGTAAAAATTTTAATTACCTTTTCCTGAAATGTTTCATAAGTTTTCCAACGGTTTTTCGTGGGCAAACTGTCTGTTGGAGATTCGTTTTTAACGAATTTTGGAGCGAAACCATCTAATCAATTAATCCTTGTTTTGTTGCATGAATTGGTATAATCAGTATTGCTTTTTTCACCTTTATGTATCTTCAATTCTTTTTGTTCACAACTATATTCAATTTTGAAAGCATCAATTTTTTAGATTGTAAATGAAATTACTTTTAAAATCCGATTTTGTTTCGTAATTTTTCAAGCTTCTTGTATTTCAACAAATTTTGTACATCAAGTTATTATTTTTTTAATATCTAATGAGTTTTTGTGCCTAAAATCTCTTTAGATCACTTTTTGCAACAACTTTTTGTGTCCAATATATTACTACAATTTTTTAGATCTGCCATGTATTTCTTTAACTTTTGATGGATTATTTCTTATGCAAGCATGTAATTTAGAGGAACAATATCTTTGGATCTTAACGAGCTTTTGCTTTCAATCCATCTGTTCAAATATTTATTTATGTTGATTTGAAATTATTTTCTTCATAGAAATTTTTTGATATCCTCTATTCAAAATATCTTTTTTGAAAATTTTAAATTGTTATCAGATTAGGGGATAAATGGTTGACGTTTTTGATTTGGATAAAAACTTTTTCAAACTTTGTTTCAGTTCAAGAGTTTAAGGTAATATTTGGAAATTCGTTAATCAGTTTTTGATGTGTTATAGTATTGTTTAATATGTTTCTTCATCAATATTTTTATACCTTGTAGAGTATAACTAAGAGCGAATAATGAATGCAAATTGACAGATCTAGAGCGGAAAACATCAAAAAGGAAACTATAAGAGCAAAAACAATCGATGTGGAGAAATATGAGGCAAAGACGATATTGGATAATGCATTGAACAATCAACCTACGTGGTTCTCTTACAATGCTTATATCGTCGTTGCTGACAAATATCGGTCAGTTTTTAAATAAAACTTTGCTTCAAAATTTGGATTGAATTATTTTAAGCTACAAGAAACACATTTATAATAGCGATCCACTTTGTTGTTAATTCGTTGTAAATAGGGTTTACATCAATATAGCAACAAAAATTAATTTGTCGTAGATTGATTTAAGTAAATCTACATTCCAGGTAAATATGACATATCATTTTCAAATAGTTAAGTTTATCGTTTATTCATCATAATCGGTAATAATCAATTAGTAAAACATCCCAACGAAATAACAAATTTGGTCATTAAAAGATAGTAATTTATCTCTAATTTTTGTTCAAGTAACAACAAATTTAAGATTATAATTGAGGTTTTAGGAAAAAATAGAAATCGCTCCCATGCTCTTATATTGAGAATGATACCCTAGCCTTGATTTCCGATGTCGATGAAGCTTTGACTCGCCAGCATCGGAATTTTTCTCTTCTTGCTCGCAACTTTTGTAATCGTATTACCACTTTAGTCTCGTTTTGGTCCTAATTTTCATCCCTCTTTCGGAGGGTTGAAAAACCCCAAAACTGCCTTCCTTTCCAGCATCGATGAACCCTTATATGACCTTTGATTTGCTACAGTGTAACAGCCAAGCAACGACCACCATTCACACTTGCAAAAAGAAGCTAGGATTTTAGCGAGTGTGCATGTTTCCCAGTTGTGGCCCAGTTGTGTAATGAGTAGATCAATAGTTGGTTTGACAAAATCCTAATCTCTCTAGAGATGATCCTTAATGAGCTTAACCCACGTTCTCATGTGTAGAACTATGTCCCTTTCATACGAGAAAGCGTTCTCTTTTGTTTGTCCCCCGTCACTCTATCTAGTTACTTTGCACATCTTTACTCTTTGCCACCGGACTTTGTTGATGGCAGGAATCTTTACTCTTGGACTGTCATTTGCACCATGTCTGATGGAGTCATTAACGGTGCATGAAGCCGTCTTATTATGGATACTTATTTTCATCTCCTTCGCCCCTCTTTCTGAGGGTTTAAAACCCCCAAAACTGCCTTCCTTTCCAGCGTGGATGAACCCATCTATTACCTTTGATTTGCTACAGTGCAATCACCAAAAAACGACACCATTCAAACTTGCAAAAAGAAGCTAGGGTTTTAGTGAGTGGGCATGTTCTCCAGTTGTGGCCCATTATTAATGTTTTGGCCCAGTTTTGTAATGAGTAGATCACTAGTTGGCTGGGCAAAACCCTAACTCTCTAGAGATGATCCTTAATGACCTTGACCCACGTTCTCATCTGTAGAACTATGGCCCTTATGTTCCTCCAAGAAAGCTTTCTCCTTTTTATGTGCCCTATCACTCTCTACAATTACTTTGCACATCTCCAATTTATTTCCTTTGTATTCTCAATTATTTTATTGGATTTTTTTATTCTTTGTGTTGATTGACTTATGACATCATTATAGCGTTGAATCATTTAGTCTAGTTTGGTATTGTACTTTCTTATCTCGATTCCTATTCGCAAGCTCATCTCGGCTTTTGTCTGAAGAACTTTTTAGCACAAAGGATATCAGTTCAACTGCCCCAAGCTCCCTTCTTTTAGGATGAGACCATTATTATCGGCTTAAATGTTTATATTCTAGCTTGTACCTTTTGTGATCCCAAGTTAACCATGTCTTTAGTTGCCTCCTCTTCTCAGTTACAGATCCAACTCCCTCAAATCATCTTCCCGAGGGAGTCCAAGCTTCAACTTAACACAACATAACGATACCTATCTGACCTGACCTTGAGGGTCAAAATAATCCTATTCACTTTTGATACAAGAAATTGTTGTTACAACAATGCTACTACTTAGAGAAACTTTCACCACCCTCCTATGTTATGGAGACAACTCTTTTACCGAGCTATCCATGGATTCCTACTCGTACAGTGAGAAACTGTTGCAGACTCTTAACTACTTTTCATGGTTCGTGTCAGCGACCATTGAGACTAATGAATTCATTTCAATGTCACATGATCTCTTGATAGTGACTATTTGTAATCTCCTCGTATTATTAGTCGTAGTGTGTTTGACACACCATGATCTTGCATGTGGCATGTTGCTTTCTAATCTCTGTCTCCGAGTTTTCGAATTTCATTTTCTAGACTTCCTCTCTTGGTCATATGACTATTTTATTCGCCATGTTGCAAAATTAACTACATGAACACAGCCCTCAACTTCAAATAATTTCTTTTAATGTCTTAACATATTTTCAATATATAGAAAGATAAAGGAATTACAAAACCATGGATCACCCCAACAAGCATCATATCTCCTTCATTGTCTTTAAAGACAATTTTATATTGATTGTAGGATTTGTAATTCACCTTTGAGATCAAAGAGTTCCTCTTGTTCCACTCTCAACTGTTCATCATATCCATGTAAAGCATTTAAATCTATAGTTTACCCATGGCTACACATGGCATCTAGACATGTTCAGTAATACCACATAAAGATCATGTGAGCTGAGTAGAGTCATCAAAGCTTTACGTAAATTTCTTTCTATAAATATATTTGATTCTTAAAAATATGAAGTACAACGAATGCTTGTTTAAATACACTTATTTCACATGCATATATAAGAGATGTCATAGATAAATAGTACGAAACGGTGATTTTATGTTTGCCTTAGTATGACTTCCACTAAATCTGAATTATGTCATTGGGACCTCTTTTAGTGATGTTAGAGTTTTGATTTATGGTCAAGCATTTTACTTTGAGAAAGTTTAGAAATTTCAGATTTTTGGTTTGATTCAATTAGAGTCATTGGATATTTGTGAGTTGAAGTGTTGTCATATCAACTCCAAATAATATGCAACTAATTTTTCTTTCATTGGTTGAACCATTTGGCTGTTGTTATAGTTTTTGTGTTCATGGTTGAGATTGAGTAACTCATTAGCCGACAAGAATGACACTTGGAATATTTAACTGTACCGAAGAATACTAATGGGAGAATACATGTTTGGTTGTTTAATTTCTTGGCATGTCCAAAGATTCAGTGATTTAGAACATAAATAAGAAAATAGATGGAATGTAAAAGGTACTTACAAAGAAGTTTTAACTAATGAAACAAATGATTTTAAGAATTTTGCATTTTACTAATTTCACTAAATCGACAAAAAAACGTTTTTTCTTGAGCAAAGTTGACAGGAAATTTGATGAAGGGATTAAATGCTCGATGTCCCATGGTGAAACTTTGTCAGGTCCTTCATTTTTACCTGATAAGGTTTCAACATGGAATATCGAGCATTTAATGCTTTCATCAATTATTTCTCAGTCAACTTTCCTCAATAAAAAATGTTCTCGTCATCTTAATGATATAAGTAAAATGTAACATTTTTATTATCATTTTTTCGATAAGCTAAAATGTTTTTGTGAATGCATTTCTCATTCCTGCTATTTCCTATATTTATATTCAATATCATCGAATTTTCAGACATGGCAAGAAATTAGACAACTGAGCTTGATTCTCTCTTTAGTGTTCATTAGTTTAGTCATTGTAAGGCAAGTCTCTTTATGGTTGGATAATGAGTGGCTCAATCCCAGCCATATCGAAACAAAACAATAACAACGAATAAATAGTTCAACCAATAAAGAAAATACTAATTTACATATTGTTTAAAGTTGATCTCGCCACAACCTTAAAGATCAAAGACCCCATGGGTTTAATTGGATCAAATAAAAAATCTGAAGTTTCTAAACTCTCTTAAAATAAAATGATTGAACATATTCAAAACTCATACATCACTAAAAGAGGTCCAAATTACACAATTCAATTTTACAATAAGTCGTACTAAGGTAAGAATAAAATAATCATTTTTGTACTATTTATCTACGACATCCCTTTTTGTAATTATGTGAAACTAGTGCACTTGAACAAACATTTGTTGTGCCTCAATATATTAAGACATCAAAAATATATTAGAAAGATATTTGTGTAAAGCTTTGATGACTCTACTCGGCTCACATGATCTTTATATGGTGTCACTAAACATCTTCAGATACGATGTAGCCATAAGAAAAATTGTGGATTTAAATGCTTTACATGGATATGATCAATTGAAAGTGGAACTAGAGAAAAATTTTGATCTTAAAAGCAAGTTACGAATCCACAATCAATGAGAAATGACCTTTAAAACCAATGCATGAGATATAATGCTTGTTGAGATGATACATGACTTTATGTTTCCTTTAGTTTTCTATATATTAAAAATGTGTTAAGGAATTGAAAAAAATATTTGATGTTGAGGGTTTTGTTCATGCAGTGAGTTTTGTAATATGACGAAGAAAATATTCATATTCTCAAAAGAAGAGGTAAAGAAAATGAAATCTAGAACAAGTTCTCTCAAACATGTTTTTTTTCTAGTTTTGTCATATTTTGGAGTTTTGTTAAATCGACTGAAAAATACAAAAAATTAAATATTTACAAATGGTTCAAAAATGGTCAGAAAGTGTAATTGATGACTTTCTATTTTTTTTGTCCACAATGTCTTCATTGTTTTAAAAACTATAATGCATCTCTTCATTGTTTTAAGAAAATTTGTTTATGTCTTTAACGATTTGATGCTAATTTTGTTTTGAGCATAGATATCTTTGATGATATTTTTAAAGAGAAATATATATAATAAGTCATTAAATCTACTTAAGATCTTATTTTTCATAATATAGTATCTATCAGACGGTATAGTTTGGAGATCTTAAGAAAAAATATATAGCGTGCTTGTTGTTTTTTGAATAAGAAATTTAATTTATCATTTATTTTGGATTTTAATTTAGTTCATCATTTAAGTTTTGATTTATTTTTTCAAAAAGAAGAACAATGAGAAATGTATATAAAATAAGCATTCATACGAAATGAAAAGTTAGTGAGGTAATTTGGCAAAATGAAAAATGTGAAATCTCATATTGCATTAATACAATTTCAACACACAAATAGACGATTTAGATTTTAAATTTAAATTAGAAAAGTGTCATAAGAAAGCTAAAGTTAACTTCCAATTTAATCTCAATAGTTGACCAGAAAATTGATTGGTTAGTAAAACTTGTGATTCTTTATGTGTTTTATAGATCAATTCCTATAATACTATCATGTCATTCTAGTATTTAAGGTGTCAATTCAAATGAGTGTATTTGTTATCGAGTTTATACTAAGTCAAGTCAAATGTGAATATGTTTGGTGTGTTTCTACTAAATCTAAGCAAAAGGTTAACATGCAATACCAAATTTCAAATGCAACTATACTAAGCAGAAATTAAAGAACAATAGCAAAAACTAAACACGATAAGTACTAGATGCAGAAAATAAACTAAATAGGAACTAAACAAGGCAACAATGCAATAAGTAGACTAAAGACAGGTGCTATCAAATGCATAAACTAAAGAGCAAACTAAATAGAGAACATACAAGGTATTCGGCCGAGCATATTGAACATGCATGTCGAGTAAACAAGTCAAGCGAGCAGATGAACTAAACAGAAGGAACACAAAATTCGAGCAGATGAACAAGAAATTCAATCAATCAGAAGGAACATAGGTCTTAAGAATGGGGCGAATGGATTCTAGTTGACTCCTCAATCCATTTAGCTAACTAACAACCTCAATCAAGCTATCCATACACAATAGATTCAAAATCAGATCAATCCACTCTCGTGACAATGATCCTCATCACTTTACTACTTCCTAATATCAATTGTCATTGATGAAACATAGCAAAGCAGACATTAAACAACAATCTATTAAAATCAATTAGTATTTTAAACATCTAATCTCTTGGGCTAGAGTATGTAAATCAGTGGAATTAGTTAGTTCAGACATTTCATCAAACACCTTTTGGGTGTGGGAAGTCTGAGATCAACCTCCAATTGATCAAAAAAGGAAATAGCAGTAAGAACACCTAATCTGGAAGGAAATCATACATATAAACACTTAGTTAGCTAAAGAAACAGAGAAATACGCCTAAACCTAACCCATCCTCAAGAGCTATGAAGAACACTACTCAAGAACACTTAAGAACATCATCATACAAAACCCAGAAAAATCATAAAACCCATAAATCATTATAAACTTAGTATGTTATAGATCTAATCATCTAAACAAGATGAACAACTTTGCAGAAAAAATAAAACTCAAAAACTCAATAGATCAATAGGAAAATGAACTACAAACAAAGAAAATCTATAATCCAGCGGACAAAGCAAATATGCTTTTGTACAATAACCTAAGAGGTCTGTTTATAGTAAATACAAGGAACCCCTAAAAAGTAAAACGACAAATAACTAAGGCGGTGAAGCACCACTCGACAAGAAGCCGAGTAGAAATACCGAGTAGGTGAACTCGACTTCTTCTCGTGAAGGTTAGGTCGAGCAGCTTCACTTCTTCAGACGACAACTCTTCGGCTTGGTACTCGATCAACAGGCCGAGCAAAATCCCCGAGCATAGCTCCTTGTCCTTCCCTTCATGTGCAAATTTGAGCAAATCCTCTCCTTGTGCTAGAAACTCCCAAAACAGGTCCAAAAGCACATGTTTTACCTGCAAATCACTCCATATGCAAATATGCTATATAATGCAATGCAAAACATGAAATGTGAAAGAAAATGACTAGGAATGCATGAAAATAGTCATGAAACTAAGCTAAATGCATGGAAAGCATAATCTAAAACATGGTAAAATTTAGTGTTATCATTCATGTATAATTTTCTTTTTTTGTTGTTAAACTTTTTTTTTATAACTTGTTATTGAGATGAAATGATGCATCACAAGACGAAGCATGTACATACTAAGGATGCATACAAATGAAAAACAACATAAAGAATAATAATGAATTGATTCTAGATTTTTCTGTAATGTAAACAATATTCTTTAGTAATTGTCGAGCTACCAATAAATTAAAATAACAAATAAAATCATGAATATGTTCTTAATTTTGGTGCAATACAAATGTAGGCCGGGGTGTATTCGATCTTGTATTTTGAGTGATTTGGTACTGAAAGAGAATGCCAAGCCACCCAAATAGAGCCATGCCAAAAATAGGTGTTGTAAAGTGTGTTTGTATGACGTATAATCAGCTTTGGTAGCATGAACATAAAGCTCCATAAAACAATTATCCATGATATCCCGCGAAGAGATGAGCGTATATCCACATGCGAGACTCAAATATGACGAACTATTCTTTTTTTGCAAAGCTAAGGTACTAGAGGATCACAGTCTGCAACTGAAAATTTCCTTGAACACCACGACAAACCAAGGTAACAGATTAGAGGGGCAACTAGAGAGAGAAAAAACTTGTTTTGGACTTGCAGCAGTATCGTGTCATCAACACCCGAACAAAACATGCTAATTGTTTTGCTAGATTAACCGAGAGGTCAAAGATCTGTTCAAACTTGGAGAGCACCGTAAAAACACCGTAAAAACATGCTTGTTTGATTCAGCATTAGAGATAGCACATTCATTAACATGACAAAAAGAGATGGCGAGAGCGGATCACCTTGTCTCAGCCCTGATTTGCCTTTTAAAAATCTTGAGGATGTACCGTTGCTAGTGAGTGAGAAGGAAGGGGAGCAACTACACGCTCTGATGCATTCCATAAACTCCGATTGAAAGTTTAATACATGAAGCAAGCTTAGTAAAAAGTCTCATCTCAACCGAATCAAAAGCTTTAGAAATATATATGTCGATTTTAAGAGTGATTCGGCTAGAGGAGTTGGCTTTATGACAACCATTCAAAACCTCAAATGCATGTAAAATGTTCTCGAGAAGCAACATGTCTCTGAAGATGTTGATCCTCCCTGTATTTTCTTATATAATCATAGAAATCTTTTAAAACAAACAATTAAAAATAAAACAAAGATGAGACACACAAGATAAGAAAAAGATTAGAGTAGAGAGTTCCAAGAAAGCTAGAACTAGCTAAGAAGAAGGACCGGTCCAATAGGATTTTACAGCGAGAAGGATCTTCTCAGGATTAAAAGGACCTCTCTCATGATCCAAAATCCGACTCTTCCACCTCATTCCATTGGTTATGCTTTGTATCTTCGTCAACATTTCCACAGTGTCTCTAAACACCACGGTTCCTTCTGGTCTCAAAATTCTATCCATCTCAAGTAGTATTAATGTAACATCACACCTTTCATCAACAACAACAACAACAACAACATTAGGATTCACGTTAGTGAGAACGCAAACAAAAATGCAAGTGCACAATTTCTAGTACACTAGAATTTTAAGAACAGAAAAAAAAAAGATTACTTAGTTTCTTTTAAAAAAATAAAAAATAAATAAAGATAGTTCATATTTAAAAGCCCAAGTTATCGAAAATGTACATGTTTTTTTATCATATAGTTTAAATGATAATATTTGAAAAACATATATTCATAATATAAATTAATTATATATCCCTTGTAAATGATTGGAGTATTGGACGCACAAATTTGTGAGTTTATTTTCATATAATATTTTGTAAATTGCAAACGCAAACGAAAGATCTACCTTTCATGTGTGTTTAACATTTACCATTAACAAATAATTTTTTCCTTAAAATGTTTCAGTGTATAGATTTATCTACTATATAAGTATAACATAAACGCAATTAAAATGTAGTAATTTGTGTTTACCTGTTCTCATAAATGCTGAACAATCCACCAGCATGAATCAAATCATAAGTTCTCGGATACGTAGAGAATCCTTCACACCAATCTTGATAAGTCCCTATAAATCCTCGTTCAAAGATAACCCCTAACGTTTGCTTCTCAGCATCCACAGGAACCACATTCATAACCCAAGATGGATATTTCATCATTGCCGCAGCAAATCCTCCCAAGTATGCATTCATGTCCATTATGTTCCTAAATCTTCCTCTTGAAAGCTCTGGCATTATCTGTTTGTAATATGATATTCTCTCCTTCCACACTTCATTGTCTTCTCTGAATTTCTCAGCATTAATGTCCGGAATGGTTCCCCCGATTATCCTAGGTGGCACCGCAAAAGCTCGGTTTGGCCAATCCTCCAATGCACCGCCTGCGAATTCGTCTGAACTGTTTGCTTCTGGTAATGGTGTTACACAAGATTCCAAATCTTTGTACCTATTATCAAAAATCATTTTTCCGTTGAGTAGAATAAGATGTTTTAGCGATTTATTTCTAATTTTTTTTTCAATTTCTAGAACTAACTAACTAACTACAATAAAATTGAATGCTGCATAGAACAATTTACACTAAATAAATTTGAATGTTGCATAGAAAATTAAAATTAAAAGAAAGAGAAACAAATAGGTAAAACATCTTATACAAGAAAACAGAGAAAAAAATATAAAAGTTCTATGCAACATTCATGTTTTATCTCATAAATCTCGAAATTCAGATACTAACTCTAAACTTTGTAAGAAAAAACATTTTTTACCAAAACTCTAAATTTTAAAAAGAAAAATGTAGAATTAATATCTAAATTCGGTGATTTAATTCGCATTCACGTAAAACTTATAATACAAAAAAAATGTAAGTAAATATGAAACTTTTAGGAGGGGTTGAGATTATTACCAAGCAAAATCGGGTAAATCTGATTTACTGCATAGAGGAGGAGTTTTGTGAACTCGTTTGAGTTTGTTACACTCAACGTGATTGATAGGCTTTTGCCAAATTGATAAATCACCCTTTTCTGTAACTTTCTTCCAACAAAGACTTCTTGCTGCATCTTCTATAGAATCTTGCTCTTGCTTCAAATCCTCTTGTGATCTTTCCCAGCCTTTCCAGTATTTCTTCCAGTTGATCGGTGGACCCGAAAGGATCCAATAACCGCCCGGTCTTAAAACCCGGTCCACTTCGGTCAAGTACAAACCATCTACACACATCCAATTCTTTTTTTGGTTATTTGCTACACCAATCAAGAAACCTTATGGAAAAAACAAGTCAAGAAAATGTTCTTTACCATTTTGAAACCAAGGAATCAAACAACGAGAACAGTGAGCAAGATCAAAAGCTCTAGCTGGATAAGGAAGCCTTCTTGATCCCATAATCCCGATAATCGCAGGAACTCCACGTTCCAACGCAAATTGAACTTGAGCTTCATGAGTGTCCCTTGGAGCAAATGACATAGCCACAATATCCCTCTTCAACAAGTATGCACCAAAACTCGCCACCTAAACAACCAAATGATACCGAATTAATTAAACTATTATCCTTCCGATTTGGTAACCAATCAAGAAGTCGTATTTTAACATAATCATTTGTTGTAATTAAAAAAATAAACTAAGAAAACAGAACTATTAAAAAACAAATCAAAGATAGATAGATGCATATAAAAATGGTAACAAGAAATCGAAACTTACACCACATCCTGTATCAATAGCTGTTCTAATGGCTCCATCAGTAAGAGGAATGAGTCTAGCAATATCATCAATGTAAGCATCAGCTCCACGTGGAAACATTGTGCCACCACCAGGGAACCTGAATCTTTCCCCTTCTACTTGAATCCAGTTCTGGATAGCTTTCTCAATACTAAGCTCCTTGTGTGGAATGTTGTCGTACCAAGCATAATCTCTACTTTGAGGCCACTTGAATGGAATCTTGTAGTTTGGTGGAGGAGGAATCAGACAATAAAGAAGCTCATCTTTAGAAGGACAATGTCTCTCTCTGTACTTCATCATGTTCCTATCAAATCTTCTTCCTCTCTCTCGATCTTCACATGGAGTGTACTCACTCAAAGACATGTCACATGGCTCAAAGTACTTTACGGTTTGATTCGTAATCTTCAGCTCGAGTTTGTGATGGCTTTCGAAATCTAACTCAACTGGTTCTGAGGAAGACAAAGAGGAAGAAGTATCGTCAGAAGAAGGATTTGTTTGAGTCTGAGTAGTCTGAGCCCGAGTGGTTGTTGATGTTTCATCACATCCCATTCTTGAGTAAGCCTCAGAGGAAGAAGTTGGGACAGTGTTGGTTTGCCAAGATCCAAGAACATAAGACAATATGCAAAGTCCACTTACACAAAGAATCCAAGTGAGTCTCTTTCTCTTTGCTTCTGCAAGGCTATGACTACTGTTCTCTTTCGCCATTTGTGCATAGAGATGAAAGACTTGCAACTTTTGTTCTGATTTTAATTAGTAACACAAAAAGCTAAAATCTTTTGTAAGGTGGTGGAAATTTTATAAAAAAATATCAACGTAAAAATGGATTAAAAATGTAAGAAAAGTTTATTGGAGCTCGAAGCACGAGAAAAAGGGATCCACCATCACAAGAAATCAAATTTGTCCGAATTTATTGTAATAAAAAAGGACAATTGGTGTCTATTCTTTACCAAAAAGCCAAGAACCACACTTATTATTAGAAGTGGTCTTAAAGAGAGGGAAAAATAAAATTTTGAGATAAAGTTGGAGATTGAATAGCCTCATTTTTCGTTTTGCCATGTCTCCATGTAGTTGAAAATATAAAAAATCAGGTAAAGAAGTCAAGATAATAAAGAAAATTCGTAAAATAATTCACGTGGTACCCATAACTTTGGACTCGAGGAATTGATAATTAGGATCTTGTCCTATCCCCATTTTTGTAATTGATACAGTACTATGTAAAAGGATAATAAATGGGGCATAGTATTCTAGACAAGTCGAGCATAATGTCAGGGTTTTCATGTCCCACCGGACCAATGCTAGATTTGTCGACTGAGCATAAGAATTCTTCACACGTGACATACATATTCATGTATCAAGAGATACTTTTATCTAAACATACGTGAATATCTAGAGAGATGGTTTGTGGGTGTTTGATAAGCATTGTTTACCATTCCTTCGAGGGGAAACGTCGGTGACCTTAGTGGCTAAGTGACATGAGTTACTCTGCTTTTGAATCGATTCCTTCTTGTTTGGTGGTTGGTAGAGGAAATGTACAATAGTTTGATAAACTGATTGTTAGTCTTTTCTGTTGTATTCATATCAAGGGGGATTATTACCAATCCTATTAATTTGTATATATCAAACACTAAAAGAGAATTCCATTTATTTTTTTCCTCAAGAGAATTCCGTTTTAAATATATAGTTTTGGATTTTTTAAAGTGATATTGTTGTATTTAGTATTTACTATATATACATAATGGAATTTATCACTTCTAACCCATTGACATACGGATTAGATACTACTAGTAATTCGTAACAAAACCAAAGAGACTGTGATGGTATTACTCGTGGTTGTGCATTATTTGACCATGAATAAGGCAACATCAAAATGGGTAATAAATAGAAGATAATATATAAAAAGTAAAAAAGACAAGTAAAACCGGTAAAAAAACGAGAGTAAAAATTGCAGTTTTCAAGTGACACTACATTGACCTCTCTCTCACTCACTCTATATAAACTCTACTCGTTTCAGAGTGAATAAGACATTGAAATTGTTGACGGTAGATGGTGATTTGCACAGTGGTTATACTATGGTGGAGTCCAACACTTTTTAGAAAACTGTTGTGTAATCTGACTTTTTCACAAATCTTAGTTGAATACGAGCATGTCCATCACAATTCGGATACCGTCAGCCTTAATGAGGTATGGCTGCAAGACTTGTGAAACCATCTTTGTTTTGAAGAATAACGACACATTTAGTATTTATCTCTAGTTTGCTCTCTTTTTGGCTTTTGGTTTGTTCTCTAATACCTTTGGTTTCAAACTTTGGTTCTCTATTAGCTGACGATCCATAAAAAATAAACAAAGAGATAAAATAAGTACAAAATGTTTGAAGTGTCGATCAGAGAGGATACTGAGGATCAAAACATATAAAACATAACCATTACCAAAACACATTTGACCTTGTTCTTCAAGTCTCCTTTTCAACCATTATATCAAATCTTCAAAATTATACTGTTCTTGAACTTGACGAACATTTGGATAAAGTTACACACCCATCTCCGCTTTTCTCAAACATATGAAGAAACATAAAGGAACAAAACTTAAAACAAGCCACGACTAAAGACTAAAAATATTAATCTTAAGCCAATTTCATCAATCAACAAGCTACATAAAGAGGTTGTCTAAAAGCATTTTCTGTGAAAAATGGCTGGCCCTGATCCCTCGTAATCTGCCTTTGATATCCACACCAAACATCAGTACTTTGTGTGAATAACTTGAATCATCATCACACGGTTAAAGAGTTTACGGTACCTGTTGGAATGTGCTAAGAGAAGCCAAGATGGATCCTCCAATATTCTTCTCAGGTGGTGCAACCACCTGCTGCTAGGTGCCAACCCCGTGATCTCTTTGGTTATCCGATCAGCAATTCCTGGAAACATGGTTGATCCGCCACTGAGCACAATGTTAACATACTAGTCCTTTCTGATGTCGAAATCACATTTCATGATTAAATTATAAGTTGTCTCATGAATCCTCGGTGCTTCCAATATGATAAACGATGGTTGAAAGAGGACTTCTGGAAAGCAGAATCATTCTGCACTAATATTGATCACCTGACCATCAGGGCGTCTCGTAGCTTTTCTCAAATTGCAAAGCTCGCTTTCGTTGTCTCAAGTTATCTTTATGTTTGATCACAGCGTTGCGAGAAATTGATTTTAGTTTAGTGACTGAAGTATCAATTTTGAATGCACAACCCACAATGCCAAATCCAGAACAATCCCAAATTCACACGATATGATTTAATTAAGCAAAGGTGAAAATGATAGCTCGTCTCCAAAACTTGTGCATAAGTAAATAAAATCTCGAACACAAAAAGGGAACAAGGGATAGCCAGAGTTTTGCAACACCGGTGGATTTGGTCCATAAAACGAAACTAACATTCAAAAGACAAGAAATAGGAGCTAAGACGATGATATGGGCATTCATTCTTCCTCTACGATCTTGCTTTTCTCGCTAACATAGATACCATCAAGAAACTTCCTGATATCCTTCTTCTTCACGTGACATTTCTGCACAACAATCACAACATAAAAGATTACAACAAAGACTTGAACACGTAAATCAATCACTGAAATGATCCTTTTGATTTCACTATGCAAAAATGTGATCCTAAACTCAAACATCAACCAAAAAAACACTTTCATACACAATGCTGAAAAGCTTAAGAAGCCAAACAATAGGCAAAATTGGCAAAGTTTACTTAGCGAGTAATCTAATCGTCTATTAGAGACCTATAGAGATAATACAAATCGATTTTCACTTCATTTATGCAAAATCTGATTCCTAGAACTGAACCGTGTCACCTATCTAACACAATCTCTCAACCTTTTAGTCCCAAGAAAATGCAAATTTGGCTAGATAACACCTAAATCTCTTTGATACCAGCTAGTTAGAGAGAGTACCTGGTTGATCAAAGCGCATGACCTTGAAACAAGCTCGATGTCGTTACCGTCAAGAACAATCTCATCCTTCACCTTCTCAGATCGAACAATGGTTACACCATCCAACATCTCTACCTTCCTCACCTATTATTCCAATAAACA
>Ga0041059_1001777_pt1 | contig 16779 bp, 14 predicted proteins | sample AraColnosormetaG_FD_56232 | JGI IMG/M metagenome (GOLD analysis project Ga0041059, IMG submission 56232) | Arabidopsis roots microbial communities from North Carolina, USA - Col MF nosort | ecosystem: Host-associated > Plants > Roots > Unclassified | place: USA: North Carolina | collected...
TTTTTTTTTTTTTTTTTTTTTTTTGGGTGCATATGCAATTTCAAATTTCACTTTATGAGAGAGGAGACGAGGAGACTTAGATCTTTGTCATAAGAAGAAATTTTGCATTACGTTTTGCTTTGTTTTATGTGCTTTGTGATGTTTCTCTATTTGAGTTGGGCACATTGCGTTTTCTTATTCATATAAAAGCATAGAAAATTGACATTACTAGTAAGTAACAAAAGATAAAACAGCTATAAGCTTCTTTTTCTATTGAGAGGTGGAAAAAGACTGGAATCGTCACAAATTTAGAAAAATATAATATGAAGATTATTTTGTATTAAATGTAGTCAGCAAAATGCTAGATTTAAAGTCATTGCTAGATGTCATACATAATATATAGCTTCCTGTTTTTGTGGTTTAGGTCATATAAAGAGTAGACCAGAGGCGACGAGTTCTGGAGTCTTTGAGGGATTCTGGATATGGAGGAAGAAAGAGTGGATAGCTCGAAGAGGCTATTCAGAGGTATAGTAGCAGATCTTAGAGGAAGAGCCTTGTGTTACAAGGAAGACTGGGTCGCTGGTCTCCGTTCTGGTTTCGGGTACTTAAATACTGGTTTCACTCTTACATAATCACTATCTGACACAAACATAGAACAAAGTTTTGATATTTTGAGAGGTTTTGCAGGATTTTAGCACCCACAACATATATTTTTTTCGCTTCCGCTCTTCCGGTTATCGCCTTTGGGGAGCAACTCAGCCGCGACACAGGTCTTTTTCTTTGAGCTTATCTCTCTCAAAGTTGTCATCTTTCTTTGCTTTCTTTACGGTTTTGTGTTCACGTTTATTTAGTGGAACAAAAGTATTCAAGTTATCCACGTTTGGTCTGGTTTTTTTTTTGGGAGGGGTTTTAGTTTTGCATTCTCTGATTTGAAGAGAAAAAAACAAATTTGAATTTGTTTTGAATTAAATTTTGAGGAGATTATAGAGGGAGCGTTGAGCACAGTAGAAACGTTAGCATCAACAGCGTTATGTGGAGTAATACACTCAATATTGGGAGGACAACCACTGTTGATACTTGGAGTTGCAGAACCAACTGTCTTAATGTACGTTTACTTGTACAACTTCGCTATAGGAAGACCAGAATTAGGCAAACAACTCTACTTAGCTTGGGCTGCTTGGTAATTACTCCACAAGACTCTTCTCCTCTTCTTCTTTTTTATGTAAAGTTGTGGTTTTTCTTTATGGTTTTGTTTGGTTGTTAAATTGGAAGGGTTTGTGTGTGGACGGCTCTGTTACTGTTCGTAATGGCAATCCTCAATACGGCTGATATCATTAACCGGTTTACGAGGGTTGCTGGTGAGCTGTTTGGTATGTTGATCTCCGTTCTGTTCATTCAACAAGCCATTAAGGGTATGGTGAGTGAGTTTGGGATGCCAAAAGATGAGGACTCAAAACTAGAAAAGTATAAGTTTGAGTGGCTCTATACAAACGGACTTCTCGGCCTCATTTTCACCTTTGGCCTTCTCTACACCGCTTTGAAGAGTCGAAAAGCAAGGTCTTGGCGATACGGAACAGGTAAGATAGATGAACCTTCTCATGCTTTGGTGGTCATTTCTGTGTATGATCGGTCTAAAAGTTTCTGGTTTCTTGAAAAGGATGGTACAGAAGCTTCATCGCAGACTATGGAGTTCCTTTGATGGTTGTGGTTTGGACAGCATTGTCTTTTAGTACACCATCAAAACTCCCCTCTGGTGTCCCGAGAAGACTCTTTAGTCCTTTACCATGGGACTCTCCTTCTTTATCACATTGGACTGTCATCAAGGTTACAAAAACACAGTACACTAAAGATAATTGATTCATCATCCGAGCCAAACTTAAAGTTTTAATACATGGATTTGGTCTGTACAGGACATGGGAAAAGTCTCTCCGGGTTACATATTTGCGGCATTTATACCCGCATTGATGATCGCAGGGCTTTACTTCTTTGACCACAGCGTTGCCTCGCAGCTCGCTCAGCAGAAGGAGTTCAACCTCAAGAAGCCTTCAGCGTATCACTATGACATTCTCTTGTTGGGTTTCATGGTATAATCAATCAAACTACCTTTACAACATTGAAAATATATGTTAAAATCTCTAAAACTTTGTCTTTGTTTCAGACGTTGATATGTGGATTGCTAGGTCTGCCTCCTTCAAATGGAGTCCTCCCTCAGTCTCCTATGCATACCAAAAGCCTTGCTGTTCTTAAACGACAGGTTTAATTACTTCTCAGTTGTTGATCCACTCACTATTCAGGTTAAGCTGGTCTTAATGAACCTGTTTGATTTTCAGTTGATCCGGAGGAAGATGGTAAAGACAGCCAAAGAAAGCATCAGGAAGAGAGAAACATCCTCACAAGTGTACGAGAATATGCAAGAAGTCTTCATAGAAATGGATAAAAGTCCACTTGTAAGTAGTAGACTCATAATTCAATGTTCCGGTGAAAGAAAAATCAAGATTTAATTTAGAATAATCATAAGCTCTTGCTTTTAAAAACCAGGCTCAGACAGATCCATCAGTGATAATTGAGCTTCAAGATCTGAAAGAAGCAGTAATGAAGAGCAATGATGAAGAAAGAGAGGGAGACGAGGAGAGTGGTTTTGATCCAGAGAAGCACCTTGACGCTTACTTGCCTGTTCGAGTCAACGAGCAGAGAGTTAGCAACTTGTTGCAGTCACTGCTTGTGGCAGGTGCAGTGTTGGCTATGCCGGCCATTAAGCTCATACCGACTTCCATTCTATGGGGATACTTTGCTTACATGGCCATCGACAGCCTCCCGGGAAATCAATTCTTCGAACGCTTAACGCTTCTCTTCGTTCCAACAAGCCGGAGATTCAAGTATATGTTCTGAAAATGATCTGTTTTTTTTTTCTTCAAGTTATTATTATTCAGATTTCTCTTCAAAGACTGATCATGCATTGTTGTTTTCAGGGTCTTGGAGGGAGCACACGCGTCGTTCGTGGAGAAAGTTCCTTACAAGTCAATGGCTGCGTTCACACTGTTGCAGATATTCTACTTTGGGCTGTGCTATGGGGTGACGTGGATTCCGGTGGCTGGAATCATGTTTCCGGTTCCTTTCTTCCTCTTAATAGCTATCAGACAGTACATTCTCCCGAAGCTCTTTAACCCGGCCCATCTCCGAGAACTCGATGCCGCTGAGTACGAGGAAATCCCCGGTACTCCGAGAAACCCGCTGGAACTGTCTTTCCGGGTTAGTCCATATCTTAGCAATATCTACATTTTTGAGGATCCCGGACTTTGGACTAAACCATGGAGGTTTTCTTGTCATCTAAGGCATCTACAGTGACCTAAAATATTTGAATTTGTTGAATTTAATGCCAAAATAAACTTGTTTTACAGTCGAATGACTCGAAGAGAGGCGTCCAAGAAGGCGATGCTGAGATTTTAGACGAGTTAACGACAAGCAGAGGCGAGCTTAAAGTCCGTACATTGAATCTTAACGAAGACAAAGGCAACCAGGTTTTGTTTTGTTATGCATCCTTGATATGAATCTTAACTTTGTGAAAAGAATTATAGACTCAAGATCGCTGTTAAAAACCTGCAGATTTATCCCAAGGAGAAAGTAAAAGCAGGAGACGGGGACATGAGCACGACAAGGGAGTGAGTGAATCAACAAAAAGAATCAGAGATTATTCTTTCAAGTGATGATCATGATCATGATCATACGCAAAACTATATAGTATTGTAGAACACAGATTGTATGTGGCTTTCTTTTTTTTTTTGGTTCTTAAACCTAAGATGATGTGTGTGTTTGTCAATATAGTCTTCTTAGCAATGAAAATCGATAAAGAATTAACACAGCGAGAATGTTACGGATATGTAACGTAACCTTCCAAGAAAAGGTACTAAATTTCAAAAAAGTCAATGTGTTCCTCATAATTTCAATCTATGAGTCAATAATCACTTTACCATAGACTAAAATTCATTTTGTTAACTTTTTGTGTAGAAGAAAAGCAAAGGATAGCTTCTCTTCTATGGTAAAGATGCGAATCTGTAGTTTGTTTGATGTTCTCTGCAAAATTCGCATGTATAAAATTAATTAAACGTTTAGAAATATAATAGATGAACTTTATAGTACAAAGGATCCGTGGCGCAATGGTAGCGCGTCTGACTCCAGATCAGAAGGTTGCGTGTTCGATTCACGTCGGGTTCAAATATCCCGAATCTTGATCCTTAATTTTTTTTTCCTCTTGGGCTTACTACGACTACATAAGGAGGAAGCCCATATATGCCCAACAACTAAAATCCAGTTCATAACAGAAACCCTCGTTAAACCTAACGCCGTAATTATCGCCTCCGGCATATCAATCCTCCGCCTTCTCATTCTTCTCCAGACGCCATGGAGTTCCGTTTCGAGAATCTTCTTGGCGCTCCTTACAGAGGCGGGAACGCAGTCATCACTAAGAATACTCAGCTAATTTCACCGGTTGGTAATCGTGTCTCCGTCACCGACCTAAGTAAGAACCATTCGGTCACTCTTCCGCTCGAAACCTCTACCAACATATGTCGCCTCGCTTCCTCACCCGACGGTACTTTCCTACTCGCCGTCGATGAACAAAACCGATGCCTTTTCATCAACTTGCCTCGGCGGGTAGTTCTTCACAGAATTACCTTCAAGGATAAAGTCGGTGCCTTGAAGTTCAGCCCTAATGGTAAGTTTATCGCTGTTGGAATTGGTAAGTTGGTGGAAATATGGCGATCACCTGGTTTCAGGCGAGCTGTTTTGCCCTTTGAGCGGGTTAGGACTTTTGCTAATTCTGATGATAAAGTTGTCTCCTTGGAGTGGAGCTTGGACTCTGATTATTTGCTTGTTGGCTCAAGGGATTTAGCTGCTAGGTTGTTTTGTGTTAGAAAGTTGAAGGGTGTTTTAAATAAGCCATTTTTGTTTCTGGGTCATAGAGATTCTGTTGTGGGTTGCTTCTTTGGTGTTGATAAAATGACTAACAAGGTCAACAGGGCTTTCACGATTGCAAGGGATGGTTACATTTTTAGTTGGGGCTATACTGAAAAGGATGTCAAAATGGATGAATCAGAAGATGGCCACTCTGAGCCACCGTCACCTGTTACTCCAGATAGGGCTGATGAGGTGATGGTGGAAAATGGTGGTGGTGTTGGTACTGAGCTTAAGAAACGAAAAGAGTATGACGGTAAAGGTCTTGAATCAGATGAAGAAGGAGATGATGATGATGAAGAGTATATGCACAGAGGAAAATGGGTTTTGTTGAGGAAGGATGGGTGTAATCAGGCATCAGCAAAGGTGACCGCTTGCGACTATCATCAGGGACTTGACATGGTTGTGGTGGGGTTCTCAAATGGTGTTTTTGGGCTTTATCAGATGCCAGATTTCATCTGTATCCATCTGCTCTCTATTTCTAGGCAGAAGCTAACAACAGCTGTCTTCAATGAGCGTGGTAATTGGCTGACCTTTGGTTGCGCGAAACTTGGGCAACTGTTAGTCTGGGATTGGCGAACCGAAACCTATATACTGAAGCAACAAGGACACTATTTTGACGTCAACTGTGTCACTTACTCACCGGATTCGCAGCTCTTGGCAACTGGTGCTGATGATAACAAAGTCAAGGTAATGAAATTTCATAGACTTAACTGTTATGTTCTATACCATGCTTCTCATCTATTTCTGAATTTAACCAGCCCGTTTTTTATTATGTTACATTTTTAAGGTGTGGAACGTTATGTCAGGAACATGTTTCATTACATTCACCGAGCATACCAATGCCGTGACTGCTCTTCATTTTATGGCTGACAACCACTCCCTCTTAAGTGCATCTCTGGACGGCACTGTTCGTGCTTGGGATTTTAAAAGATACAAGAACTATAAGACATACACAACCCCTACACCCCGACAATTTGTTTCCTTAACAGCAGACCCGAGTGGTGACGTCGTCTGTGCTGGGACCCTAGATTCATTCGAGGTAATTCAACTTAGGCCCTGAAGGATTTCAGTCACCTACTCACAAATACTTTGGTGAGGTGAATCACTTTATGCTTGCCTATGTGCAGATTTTTGTATGGTCCAAGAAGACTGGGCAAATAAAGGATATTCTGAGTGGGCATGAGGCTCCTGTTCATGGGTTGATGTTTTCTCCCTTAACGGTAAAGAAACTGTCATAGTCTCATACTTCTTTTAGTCAAAATACAATTTGCTTCGTGCCTCTGAACAATTATGTGAACTTCTGCCTTATGGTGTTATAACTTCCATGCCTTATCTAGTTCATATATTTCTTTCTCTGCAGCAACTTTTAGCTTCATCCTCATGGGACTATACAGTTCGGTTGTGGGATGTGTTTGCTAGCAAAGGCACCGTGGAAACGTTTCGACACAACCACGATGTTCTAACAGTTGCTTTCCGTCCTGATGGGAAGCAATTAGCCTCGAGTACGCTAGATGGGCAGATCAATTTCTGGGACACCATTGAAGGTGTGTTAATGTACACCATAGAGGGGCGGAGAGATATCGCTGGAGGTCGGGTCATGACTGACCGTCGGTCTGCAGCTAATTCAAGTTCTGGAAAGTGTTTTACAACATTGTGCTATTCCGCTGATGGAGGGTATATTCTAGCCGCAGGAACTAGCAGATATATTTGCATGTATGATATCGCAGATCAGGTTAGCTAACTAGCTCCTCTTGGAGTTCAGGTTTTCTTAAAGCTTGTGTTCTTCTGATAAAGAAACTTAGTCAAAGTGTCTGGAATATCACCTTTTCAGGTTCTTCTGCGCCGGTTTCAGATATCCCATAATCTTTCGTTAGATGGGGTTCTGGACTTCTTGCACTCTAAGAAGATGACAGAAGCAGGACCAATTGATCTGATCGATGATGACAACAGCGATGAAGAAGGTGGCATTGATAAACAGTCGAGAGGGAATCTGGGTTACGATCTGCCTGGATCCAGGCCTAACCGTGGCAGGCCCATTATCCGGACAAAAAGCCTCAGCATTGCCCCAACTGGAAGGAGCTTTGCTGCTGCAACAACAGAAGGAGTCCTCATCTTTTCAATTGACGATACCTTCATCTTTGATCCGACCGATCTAGATATAGATGTTACTCCAGAGGTGAGCCTTTTGTAAATCGCTGATGGTGGTTATAGTTCTGATTATTGGTTTTGAAATGTAAAGCTAAGGTGTTGTTTGTGTAGGCTGTTGAGGCTGCCATAGAAGAGGATGAAGTTAGCAGAGCACTTGCTCTAAGTATGCGTTTGAACGAAGATAGCCTTATCAAAAAATGCATCTTCGCTGTAGCCCCTGCAGACATAAAAGCTGTTGCCATCTCTGTCCGCCAGAAATACTTAGAAAGGCTTATGGAAGCTTTGGTGGATCTGCTTGAGAACTGTCCTCATCTGGAGTTCATACTTCACTGGTGTCAGGTAATGTCTCGTTTTCTTCTCTTTTTTGATAAATCTCTGCTCAAATGCTCTCAACTTAATCAAACTTTGTGTTGTCTTTTTATGTGCAGGAAATCTGCAAGGCTCACGGAAGCTCCATTCAGCGGAACTACAGAACTCTATTGCCTGCACTGAGATCGTTGCAGAAGGCGATCACCAGAGCCCATCAGGATCTGGCAGATATGTGTTCTTCCAATGAGTACACGCTTCGCTACTTGTGTTCTGTTCCAAACAATCATTGATTATGTTTTCTGCATTATGTATCACCGGAAATTTTCATCTTCCTTTTTCGGTTAAACAAATTTTGAGATTTTGATATATGAGTTTCTAACATCTGAATACAAAATGGAGCAAAGAAATTAAACAGTTTGCAGGCAACCATAAAAAGTACGAAGAATGTGAATAATTTGATTTAAGCAGAGATTTTTGAATAGGCAAAAGATGATCCTAGCTATGAAGACTTCACTAACAGAAGCTAACATACAAACAATATTAAATTTATGCCTAGAACAAGAACTGATGTCGCTACAAGAACATTACATTATGATAAAAATCAAGAGACATCAAAACTTTTGGAAGAATTCCTCATAGACTCTGGCACTCAGAATCTTCATGGCGTCCATCTGGGATACATGGGGGCATGGAACTCCAGACGGGGTATGTGAGCCGGGTAATTGTCGGTGCTTGCACGGCTCTCCATGGACGCACCAAGAAACAGATTATGCACCAACGCATCAAAGTTGAGATCAATCATGGGATGACGATATGGAAGCTGATGGAGAGAAGTCGCCAACAATCTCTGTTCTGCATCCCATCTCTGACGAGCGTTGAGCATTTCAATGTACTCCGCCTCTCTCTCCAACTGCTCCCACATGTGTTGCTCCCAAGGGTCTAACTTTGGCGGTGTAAAACCAGGATGCTCAGTTTTCAAGTGATTTTTCAGCTGCGCATAGGTCCCTGAGAAATCGCACTTGTCAACAGTACAACACCTCGGTCTAGCATTCATGAATCTCCGAGCACAAGTCGACTTCATAGTCCCCTGAACCTCTCCTCTGCAGTAGGGACAATGTAGAGTCTTGCCACTACAACGGCTTGAGCTGTTGCTTCTGCGGTACTGCTTGAAACAATTGGAGTGACGAGCGCTTGTATCACACATGTAAGCACGACATCCTTTGGAGAAAGAAGAGCATTGCAAGAGGACAGCATTGTGAGGAGGCTCCATACAAATCACACACCTCACATCCTCCCATTCACTAACACTCTCTAACTCAACAGGTGACGACGACGCCTCGACTTCTTTTTGTTTCTTGTTCCTGCAAGAGCGAAGCGGGTATGGCGATACTCTATTTCTGTTGCTAGAAACCGGCATTTTCCCTCTTTCCTTGTGCATCCCACACACTGAAATCAATAGAAACGAGTGTTAATTCACACAACAAAATAACACAGATGAATATGAAAGCCAAAGAATCCATAATCCATTACATCCGAATAGATACAACCCAAATGTTAAACAAAGATCAAGGAAACAGAACAAGGACGAGCTCAAATCAGTCTATATTGTACGGTATTCGAGCATGAACATAATCCCACTGAAAACTACATTCTCAGCAGATGATAATCAAACAAGAAAGAGACAATTTTTTTTTAATTTATTGATAAAATAAATTGAAACTATTAACTTATCGGAAACAGTTCTAGGGGTTCTCAATCATCGGATCAACGCATAAACATTCGATTCATCAGGAGATTTCAAACGACGAAACAGATCAATTCGATTGCAATTCGATAATTATCGCCAAAGAAAAGAAAAACAAATTCAAACGCGACCAGAAATTTCTGATCACGACCACAAAAACCGCAAAACGACAGAACATCATCGGAGGGATCGAGAGAGACCCAAGGAGTAAATCAAATCACAGCCATAAGAAGAGAAAAAGAAAACGGAAGCTATTAAATACCTCTGGCCGGAGAAAATTAAAAGAGGCTTTTCTTTCTTTCTTTGAGAGAGAGAGAAAAGTAAAGAGAGACTCCTCGTAAAGAGTTTCGTATGAAACGGTGAAGATGGATGCGCGTGCGTGAATGTGAGATTGTCCGGGTGGTCATGGTTGGGTTTTTATAGGCGTCGAGAGCACAAGATATGTCTTTTCAAACATGACCATTATACCCCTTCTTACATCTTTTTTGTAATAAGTCCACCCCTCTCTCTACTTTCCTTTCCCAATTTAAACCACATTTGTCTTTTTGACTTTCTTTTGCTCTTTCCTTTATTTGTTTTTCCTTTTAAACGGCTTCCAAAGTTTTTTTTGCCAACACTTATACGTGTCCTTGGCAGAAAAATACAAATAACTGGATATCATTCTTTTTTTTTCCTTCAATAGAGATGATTACTCATATTTTGTTTCTCTGTAAAAACCAAATAAATTGTAATGTTAACTTTTGGCTTTTTCAGGTTTATATTCTTTCTAAATTTTTAACAAAATTTTCAATTTTCTTATGCCCAAAGATATGCTTCTCTAATCTCTGTATTCTAAGAAAATAAAAGTTTATCTTCCTTAATAAGTGGACTGAAAGAAAGAAAATATGTATTTTTTTTTTAGCTGTCATATCTATGTATATACATATTGTATTTTTCTTCTTTTTGATGCATGTATATACATATTATCTATTCCATTTACGTGCAATTACTTTTCTAGCAAATAAAAGAGGTAAAAACACATACCACAATCCTAATCCCAAATCTTGCCAGTTGCCACTATTATGCAGTCAAGTCCAAGGTATTAGAGGCCGTGTCAATATCAACGACAGCCTTCCAACTATAATATTTCAATCTTTTTCTTAGTAAAACAAGTATAATTATTGAGGAAATAAAATATGAAGAAGATATTGGAACAGATTACACGAGCCCAACTATTGGGTTAAGTCGGCCCAACAAATAAAAAAAAGCGTTTCGGTTCACCCAATTTAGACCCGACCCGTCGTAGCTTTTAGTTGTTGTGTGAACTGTCAAGTTGTTGCGGCTAGAAGTAGAAGAAGAAGAACCCTAACTAAACCCAACGCCGGCCTCTCTTTCTCTCTCTCCCCGCTTCTCTCGTCGATCGCTGACCATGGCCAAGGACAAACTCAAGCCTCTTCTCTCCTCTGATGCTGCAGGTTTCCTTCATTCTATCTCCCTTTTCCTTTTCCTATTACTCAGTTTTGTTGTGAGCTCATAGCTCTTCTCTTGTGTTTTTATGAATTCAACAGGTGATATCGCTGATACTCCTCTCCGAGAGAAGAAGCATAAGAAGAAGAGCAAGAAGCGAGCTGAACCTGAACCTGATATACCCTCTACACGAGATTCCGGTAAGATTTATCAAATTAAGAAATTGAAGGTTTATAGACTGTTGAGTATAATACTCTGGATTGGTTCAGATAGAGATTTCATTACCGGTCTTATAGTAGGGTTCGTATTTGGTGATATATAGGTCTTGATGAAGATAGAGATGGAGTATTGGTAGATGATACTCTAAATGAGCCAACGATAGGTGATAAACTTGAGAGTCTTGACTTATTAAATGGCGAAAAGGTTAACAGTGAGGAGAGTAATAGAGATTCTGCTCCTGGCGATGATAAGCCTCCTACTGCTGCTTCTGTTAACGTTCTTCTGAGACAAGCATTGCATGCCGATGATCGTTCTCTTCTACTCGACTGCTTGTACAACCGAGATGAGCAGGTTTCAGATAGTTTCTGTCTGTTTCTTTACATTGTTGCTTGTTTGTTTTCTTAATTTTTCTGGTTCTCTATGCGTTACAGGTGATTGCTAATTCGGTTGCTAAGTTGAATTCAGCCGAAGTACTCAAGCTTCTAAATGCCCTTCTACCAATACTACAATCAAGGTTAGAGTTGATGATATATATGTTGTGTTTGCTGAAGCTGATTTATCAAATCGGGAGTTTAATACTTTTTTGCTTTGCAGGGGTGCTATTTTGGCTTGTACAATTCCATGGATAAAGAGTCTGTTACTTACTCATTCTAGTGGAATTATGTCCCAAGAGTCATCATTACTCGCTTTAAACACCATGTATCAGGTTAGGCAGTGCTTGTTTTTATTGTACGGCTGTGCTTGCCATGGAGGCTCTGTTAGAGATACAGATCAGAAAACACTATAGATGAATCATTGATATGTATTTTTTGGTTGTGTGTGCAGCTCATCGAATCACGGGTTTCAACTATTCATACTGCCGTAGAGGTTTCAAGTGGCTTGGACTTGGTATGTATTGTCTTACCTTAAAACCAGGATGAATTTGGTTTCAATGTGTAACCTAGGGGTGGCATTAGGTTTGACGTTTGATTTCATGAATCAGTTAGGGAATTACAAAAGAAATCAGAGTTTTTGACTTGATAGTATGTTACTGAATCGCCATTGATTGTGTGAATGGTAGATTGTGGACGACTTGGATGAAGAAGAAGATGAAGGTCCCGTGATCTATGAGGACAAGGACAGTGATGAAGACGAAGAAGAAGGAATAGAGGAAGCAATGGAGACAGATGAAGAGGCAGACGACTCAGCAGATGAAGCTGCTGATGGTGTGAATGATTTTGAAGGATTTGACGACATGAGTGATTGATAAAGCTCCTGAAAATGGCAAAAGTTTTGATTTGTGTGAGGCTGATGTTAGATGTTAAGAATATGGCTAAAAGGTTCAATCTTTCGTCAAGAAGTCTGTAATACGTAATGGTTATATCGATATGAACGAGACTTTGTGCTAAGGAAGAGTTAATTTTTAAGATTAAAAAAAAATAGACAAGAATAAGGTGTATCTAAAAATGGAAAGAATGAAGTTGGAAAGGTCAAAAATGATTTAGAAAATGATGGATCATAACAGCTAGAAAAGCTCTCCTTGAAAAATGGAACACCATTGAATAGAGGAGAAAAATGTGATGCATTCACATAGATATATGATTATAAAGGAAGAAATTGTTTGAGAGAAGAAGGAAGCAAGTAAGAAATGGCGAGCGGACAGGATGAGGAATTCAGTGTGAGGGCCGGCCAAATCGTGGGCCAAGCTCATGTCAGTCTTTCTGTTCAATTTCTCTTTTACTTGTGCCTTTTGCGACCGTATTAACTTTAAAATATTAGTACACAGAGTTTTGTTTGAAAAATGATGTTTGGTATCAGGTGAAGGAGAATGATTGCAACAACTCTTCTCAAGCTTCAGGTTTTCTCCAGCAGGTTAACTTAACCCATCAACTCTACATGTTTGTAGTTTTAGGTTTTTCATTCTTTTTTAAGAAATAAGATTTGATGGTTTATCAGAAAGGGGAGAAAGTGAAGAGTATGGCACATGATGCATCAGAGGCAGTGAAGAACAAATTGGGGATCAACAATGACAACAATGAAGAATATAAGAACAAAAACCCTTTGGACAAGAAGAACCCTAACAACACAACCAGTCCAAGCATGCCTGGTCATCCTCCTTCAGATATCTAAACATTTCTCAAGATTCATCTTTTTATTCCACTAATAATTGTCTGTATTAATAATAAGGGATATTACACATTGCATCCAAGCCAACACATGTTCAGACTTTTTTGGCTTTGGAGATGTTCACACTTGTTTTGACCAATACATGTTGAGACTTTGGTTTTGAGTTTTCTATCAAACACTGGTTTACACTTGATAATTTCATCCCAGCCGAGCTATATTTCTATTCACAAATATACACACACACAAACTCCCTTAAGAGCATCTATTCTCTGCCCATTTGATGGCAGACCTTGCTAGTGCATCCATTGGATCAACACACTTCTTTAGCAGAGGATCATCCCCAGGCAAGAGGTCCCGCATCTCATCTGACCCGAGCATCACCACGTTTACCGCCTGCACTAGCAGTACCTGCAACGCTATCCTCAGAAGGTTCCGTGCTCCTTCCATGTCTTTTCTCTTCATTGCTTCTATGGATGGGATCACCGTGTGCTCCATTGTTGCCTTGTCTGGAAGCACAGCCTCAAATCCCTGTTCATTTCCATAATCACAGAGTCACTTCATACGATGGATAATACTAGCTTTATACGAACTTAGACAAATGATAGATATGTTGTTCCAATGGACACAATAGAACACTGACATTGCTTTGGAGTTTCTCCTGGTAGAACCCTGCTGATAACGTGGCGCTAGTGGCCATCACACCTACACGCAGAGGATTCCCAGCTTCAAGGGGCTTCATTTTTGCCTCTTGCAGTTCTTTAGCAATGCATTCACCCATGTGAAGCAGAGGAACTAAACTCCCTTCACATACCTCTTCATACCATATATGTGCAATATGACAGGGCATTAAGATTAATTTAGCTCCACACCTCTCAAGATATCTCCTCTTATTCCTTAGATTTTCCACAATTAGCTTTGGATCAACCGGAGTACTCTCTTCTCTATGGTAAAGAGAAGGATACGAGTTTTCCTCGTATAAGAGAAGCTCCTTGTTGAGAGCAGGATCCGAGCAAAGCACAAAAGGTAACGAGCTTTTACCATCATTTGAGCTCCAATCCACGAGTTTCTTCACAAATTTCAGAGTGGAATCAGTTGAAACGCCTCCGATAATCCCCACTGTGTTGGCCTGCCTAAGCAAAGAATCTGCAGGAAGACTGTTTAAACTGTTTCTCGAATCTTCACTCAGACAAAAACCCTTCTTGGGCTTGGGAAGATCATTGCTTTCGTCCATATGCAAGAGGACTGAAGACGGTGGCATGGCAAGGACACGACTCAGTCTTACCCTACACGAAACCCGACTAGAGTAGCATAAATGAGCTAAGCCATGAGATGGGTTGTTGAAAATCTGAAGATACATCACCAAGCTTCTGGCTGAAAATGTTTTCTGATAGTTAGTACTTTAGTGACACCTTTGACAAAACTAGCAAAAGCTTCCAACTTGTTCCCTCCCCCACTAAACCTGAATCTTACTACAGATTCAAATTCCAAATCTTGACACCAAAATTCCAAAACCAGCTCAGATTCAAAAAAAGGAAACAACTTTCAAGTTAGAGAGTCGCAAGGACCTTTTCTGGCTTTTTGGAGTAAGATCCTACAATCTCTAACATCAACTCACTTTTCTGCAGCTCCAGGCTGACACCCACTGCAAGAAATTTGGATGCAATTCCCAAACCAGCCAAGATATAAATGAAAGAACCAGTACTTCTCCTTAATAAGACAGAAGTAAACGTCTAGCTTTCTATAGAAGATTCTCTTGAAAACCAAATCTTTGTATGTTATTGAGAAGGATGACTGATTGCCTTTATGTTTTCTGATTGCCAGAAACAAAAAGGAAAACAGTACTAAAAGAACAGGTGGGACACCAAAATGTAAGAACAACGGCCTCAAATCAACCGATCCAATGAAAGTTGGACCAGTAGTAGTCGCATCAAGATGAAGTAAGGAATCTTCGCCTCAGATAAATAATCATATATGCACTGGATTTCACCATGAGGCAGTAAAGAAGATGGAAGATACCACAATGTAAGGCGTTAAATTCAAGAAGAGGTGTCTCTGTCTGCTTCTTTTTCCGTTTCTTGTGATATTATTATATGTATTTCCTGCAACATGTGGGTTGTCTCTGTTAGGTGGATTCCTTTGTGTTCTTGTCATCTACTGAATCCCACATGGTCCATCATCCATCTAATCCCTTAAATCAATGGAATCCTCCAGAAACAGGTGTTGATCTTCTGATGGACAGAAAATGCATAAACGGCTTAGGGTAGTAGATAGATACGAATGGAGTTTCTTTCCTCACTTATACATTTACGAGAAGCATTCCACTAAAGCAATAGTCTTAAGGTCTGAGAAGAGCTCCTCCCACTAACACACAAACAAGTACAGATTCAATTAGAACACACACCAAAATTTGATATGTACGATGCTATATAATATACGTATCTAGCTTCTAATTCCCAAACAAACAAATGTCAAGCTCCTGATATGACTTCAACAGAGAAACCCTGATTTGAAAAAAAAAATCCATAGCAGAGCAAAAAAAAACCACACCTTTCCACATTCGCTAAAATGGCAAAGAGCCCAGACGATGTTTTTACCTGAAATGTGGGATCTGGGAAGCTAATCAACGAAGAGACTCTTTATATATGTGTTCCACCAAATGTGGGATCTGGGAAGCCCAAACTTGTATTTTGTCCCACATCGGTTACATACCTCAAAATGTTTTACTTTATATATGAAATTAAATCAATACTTGTACGTCGAGCTCAGTAACGTGGGCTTGTGACCCGTGTGGGGACAATAAGTTGGTGGAACACTGGCTCGGCCCACGGGTCGGATCTGTTGTGGCATTGTTCCGGGCTGCCCAGTCCAAGCTGAGAGTGATCCGTGTGTGTTAAGCGAAGGCTTGGCTCAGGCGGTTCTTGCAGTGGAGGGCAATGCGTGAGGCTGGTTTCACAGAGCAGCGATCACCTCCCGCTCTCAGCAGTGGACGGATCACAGCTCGACGCCACTCAGATTCACCATGGCCTGCTGGCTCGTTCCCAGCTGGACCACCAATTTTTTATTTTCTTTTTGACAATTGTATTTATGGATGGGCCTGAGAGTAATGAATATAGACTTCTATTCGGCGATTGGGCCCAAATTCTTTATCTCAATCTTCAACATTGGTGAGTTGTGCCAACTCAGACGGGGTTATTAATTTGTGTTATGCACATTACTTTAATCCAAAGAATACAGTTTTGCTAAACCCACCACATGCGTATGTTTTAGTTAGTGGTGATCCTGAGAAGAAACAGACGATATAAGAAGGTGAATTATTGAACAAAAGTTATACCATATTATAGTACAATGATGTTGACTTTGAATACAAATTGGTAACCGAATTACTTTGACTCACTTTCACCACTTTGTATTGTTTTTCCTTTCAAGTTTTTATAAAGAGAGATTTGGCATTTTAATAACATCCTCACCTAATAGATTTGGTTTACCGAAATGGGGAAGAAGGAAATAGTCTATTTGGTTTACCGAAATGGGGAAGAAGGAAATATTAAATTAGTGTGTCCTATAAGTCAATTCTCCTGTTCATTTCTAATCTATTATCTAATCCTTGCAATTTGCTGATAAAACAATAGTAATTACAAAAAGTCTTACCCCTTTTGAGTTTAAAGAAACCAAAAGTTTGGAATAAAATAACAAATATGGATATAAGAGGACTTATGTGCCTATGTGGTGTTGAGAATCCGATTAAAGATGTGAAAACAAACAAAAAATTAACATGTAATTCTCTGCCTTAATCATCAATAACAGTAATGGTTTTTACTTTTTTTTTTTTATTACAATTAATGTTTGAATAATCCGGTTGAATGATATCGTTAATC
>Ga0041059_1001778_pt1 | contig 16778 bp, 14 predicted proteins | sample AraColnosormetaG_FD_56232 | JGI IMG/M metagenome (GOLD analysis project Ga0041059, IMG submission 56232) | Arabidopsis roots microbial communities from North Carolina, USA - Col MF nosort | ecosystem: Host-associated > Plants > Roots > Unclassified | place: USA: North Carolina | collected...
ATTTTTTTTTTTTTTTTTTAATGAAATTTACCGGATATAACAACTAAAATGATAAGGAAAGCACACTTCATTGATATTTTCTCCATTGCTTCAGAATTTGAGATGATGGTGTTTGCTCGATTGTGAAACAAAAAGCTTAGGAGAGATTAATATAGTAGAAAAGTTTCCTAAACTATTATGGATACGAATATATCAATATCGTCTAAATAATAAATATGTATATTCTAATTGATCTTATTATGATCTCTTCCATAGAAATGGCATGGTCTTTAGTCAAGTATTCTTATAAATTATAATGAAACGAAACTCACTCATTTTTATTTTTTAAAATACAGAAGACGAAATCTCGAAATTGACTTGAATTATTATCAAATTCAGTAAAAAAACTAAATTACATAAGACTAAACTGAGTTTTGACCAAATTCACTAGATAGACTTGTATCAATAGATTCTTTAGTAGCTAGATTTTTCTGTAAAATTCTATGGAAATACATAACTTGGTAGATTCTTTGGAAACCTCATGAAAAAGATTGTCAATCACGTATTCACGTTAGTGGAAAGTAAGCTGAGTTTCAGAAGTGTTTGTGCTCAGCTTAAAATGACTGTGTTCAAGTACTGTTCATCACCATATCAACATCAAAAAGACAAAATCGTAAATTTTAGCCACTTAAATTAAGCCACTTAAATTTCCTTTATAGCATTGTCATGTGATCCTATTTCTAGCTATGTTTGAGAACAAAATAATTAGTGACAGAGACTCTTTGTTCTGCTGGTGAACAACTTCATGTCCCCACAAAAGTTTGTACTTATAGAAAGATTTGGTAATGTGAGAAATCAATTTCAACCAGAGAAGCTTGAAAGAAGAGGATAAAAAGTATCAGAGAATATAAATTTCTATGGGAACATGAAGAAACAAGAGCACATGCCAATATCTAATACAATCTGCGAAAACATAACCATGTGATACTCTATTCTTGCATGTCCCACGAAACACTTGATAGATTTATCTATATATACCGACCTCTAACAACATCTTCATATCATCAACAACAAGAAGCAATCCAAGAACTTGAAACTACAAAAATCAAGAGTTTAAGTTTCAGGAAACAAAAATGGCTTTGGTAAGAGGTTTCATGGCTGCAAAGAAGATTCTTGGTGGCTCAGTAGCAGGAACGAGGAAAGAAACTTCAGCACCAAAAGGGTTTCTTGCAGTGTACGTCGGTGAGAGCCAGAGGAAGAAGCAGAGACACCTTGTGCCGGTCTCATACTTGAACCAGCCTTTGTTTCAAGCTCTACTCATCAAAGCTGAAGAAGAGTTCGGATTCAATCATCCGATGGGCGGCTTGACGATCCCTTGTCCTGAAGATACTTTCCTCACTGTAACGTCTCAGATCCAAGGATGATCATCATCTGAAGAAAAAACTTTTTTAACTGTAGATAGATAACAATTTTTTCATCTTTCTCAATGAAAGATTTGATCTAGAAGATATCATGTAAATGCCAATTTTTTGTGTTTAATGAACGATGAAATCAAACAAAAGATCCAGAAAGATTTCTCAGATTTGTTTAGCTGATGTATATATTAACAGTTTCTATACTAAAGATTCTTCATGTTGCTACAGAATCAGAGAATAAATGATCGAATAATTTACCCAAACCGGGTTTATACGTAGTGACGCAGCGGTAAATGGTGTCAATTGAACCGACGCCATAAATAACCTACCATTGAACCGGAAAGTCAATTGGGTTTCCAGTTAAAGAATGAGTCTAAACCGGGTTTACTTTTACATACTAGATACCCGGTTTCTTTGTCGGTTACTAGAACTAATCGTACAGATAAATGAACCGGGGAAAATACTAATCAAATTTCGATAAATTGATAGGGATTTGGTATTTTTGTTTTCAACCGAGAATTGTAAACCAAAATCTGAGCCGGTTATCGCTACTGTAGAGTCAAGTGAATAAACTGGAGTTCATAATATTGTGCAGAGTTTGTCTGTTAACAAAGCAACCCTCGTCGCAGGAAAAATCATAAATAAATTTGCGTTCTTCGATTTCTGGAAAATCTGTCAGTGAGTCTTGTCTCCTATAAGTCTCCTTCTCTCTTCCTCTTGATCTGACTCTGAATTAAATTCAACTACTTCCTCCTCTGCCTGGCACGGGTTTTTTGTTTGTTTTCTCCTGGAAAGTTCGAAGATGCGAGAAATCTCCAGTTTTTTAATCAGATCCTAAGCGTGCTTCGTTTCGAGGCTCTTTCAGTGATCATTTACCTCGTTTGACCCTGGATCTCGCCTTGATTTGGGTAAAGCAGCTTCTTCTCCGAGTTTGGAATTTTTGAAATTCTGTGAACGACTGGATTTGAATTTTCGACGGTTAATTTGGATTCTTAGGGTTCTTTAGCTGGGGAAAGAGCTCGATTTCGGGCTGGTGGAAGATGGTGTTTAAATCTAGAATAAAATGGATTGCGCTATTTGTGTTGATCTTATCAATGGGATCTCTGGTTGTTCATCTTTCCATGACGAAGTCTTCAGGTGTACAGTTGGCGTATTCTGCAAGAGATAACCTTTGGCAGGATTTTGATTCTTTGTTAGGTGCACAGGTATATATATCTATCAATTGAATTGGATTCCTTGGTTTTACTCTAAATGTGTGATTGAAGAATTTGTGTTTACTGTTGCAGGATTTTAGAAATAAGCACTTATGGCGGCCTGTCAAATCGTTAGAGACCTTGCAGCCTTATGCCAATCCAAGAAATAGTTATCCTGGTATTATTCTATCTTACTTTTGTTTGCAATGCACAAAATGCATTTAAACGACTTCTTAGAGACACAAATTATATATCTTTAGCTGCTATGATGGGAAATGTTTTCTTATTTTGCATTGATCGTTGCTGCCTAAATGCTCATTCATATCCTAGTTGGACTGTTTAATCTGCAGCAGTGTTTTTTTCCATTTTCTATCGAAACATAGGGATATAAAGGGCCATTAGGGAGGGTGTATGTTTTGTTTAATACCTGTTTGAGCATGAAAATCTGTTTGGGATCGTTTGTGATGTTTTTTTTTTCTTGGTACTGTCTATTTGCAGCGCCCAGTTCGAAAAACAATGGTTTCATTTATGCAAAGATATTTGGTGGATTTGACAAGATTAGATCTTCTGTAAGTTTCAGTTGACACTATTATTTAAGATTCCTCTTCATTTTCTCTGTTATGCATGTTGATAACGTCTTTGCAAATTTTCTAGATATGTGATCTTGTCACCATATCCAGGCTTCTAAATGCTACTCTTGTCATTCCAGAGCTTCAAGAAAGTCTTCGCTCAAAAGGCATTAGGTGCGCCTAGCTCTATCCATTTTCTTGTTCTTTTTATCTTTACTTGTTTTATTTTCTGTTAAAGCGTACTTCTTTGCCGTGGTACTAGACTCTTCTTTACTCTAGTTTATTTTTCACATGCTGTGCAGCAACAAGTTCAAGAGTTTCTCCTATCTTTATGATGAAGAGCAGTTTATAGCCTTTCTTAAAAATGATGTTATAGTTATGAAGACCCTCCCTGAGAGCTTGAAAGCCGCAAGAAAAAGGAATGAGTTCCCTCTTTTTAAGCCCAAAAACTCTGCGTCACCAAAATTTTACCTCGAGGATGTGTTGCCAAAGTTAAAGAAAGCTAATGTTATTGGATTGATCGTCTCTGATGGGGGATGCTTGCAGGTACTGAGTGTTTTTTTCTCCTTAGAGTCTTATATCTTGTATGCAGTAATTTTTATATCTATAGAGATATTTGAGTATATATCCTTCTGCCTGCTAACTACCATCACTCGTCATAACATGTTCTAGTCATTTAATGTTTAAATGTAAGTAGAAGTCGTGGGACTAGTTAAACAAGGTGTTTTATCCTGAACGAAGTTGTCTTGTTTTCAGTCAGCTTTGCCCGCTTCAATGCCTGAACTTCAAAGATTAAGGTGTAGAGTTGCCTTCCATGCCCTCCAGCTTCGTCCAGAAATTCAGGTGCTGGCCAAGGAGATGGTTGACAGGTATTTGTGATACTTGCAATTCAAAAATTCATTGAAGAATGGGACGAATACATGATATAGGATTACTAAGGGGGAGAAGAACATTAGATGCTAAGCTTTTCTTTCTTTGATAATGAAGTATATCTAGCTGAGAGCTATAATAATTAAGTTTAGGGGTTACCATTTTCTTAATTTAGATTGGGACTTGATGTAAATGTTAAGATTTTATGTGTCATGGTTTTGTCTATCTACCCCTAAAAACCGTGCATTCCTTACATAATTGAGGAAGATAATTTCCCTTTTCTAGGTTACGTAAATCAGGTCAACCTTTCCTAGCTTATCATCCTGGCTTAGTAAGGGAGAAATTGGCATATCATGGTTGTGCTGAGCTTTTCCAGGTAAAAGTTTTCAACCTTCTCAATCTGTATATTTTTGATAGAACAAACTGTTTATATCAGCTACGTTTTTTTCCTGTGTATCCTTTGTGATTGAGATACATGGGGAAGTAGTTTCTGACTCTACGCATTTTTTCAATCCTCAAAGGATATTCACAGTGAACTCATCCAATATCGGCGTGCTCAGATGATCAAGCAGAGGTTTATTTTAGAAGAACTTATTGTAGACTCGCGCTTGCGCAGGGATAATGGCTTATGTCCTCTCATGCCAGAAGAGGTACGGAGCTTCTCTCAAATAATGCTATATGGATGTATTATTATATCTCGGTACCCTTTGCTTGAATTCTTGGAGTTTACGACGAAGCTAATTTTTTTTTATTTATTTTTTTGTCAAGCAACGTAGCTAAATTTAAATTTTCTATGTTTGTATGTAATTCCCATGTGATACACTGTTTTCAAGCTCCAATTGGATTGCTTACTTACTTCTGTTCTGATGGAACTAAATTGGCTTTATGATGCCAAGAGTTAATTGGAATTGAAATTTTGCAGGTTGGAATTCTTTTGAAAGCATTGGGTTATTCTCAAAAAGCGATCATATACTTGGCTGGTTCTGAAATATTTGGCGGCCAACGGGTTTTGATCCCTCTACGTGCCATGTTCCCTAATTTAGTGGATCGGACTTCTTTATGCAGCACGGAGGAATTATCAGAATTGGTTGGTCCTGAGACACCTCTTCCAGAGAATACATATAAAATGCCTCCTCGAAAAAGCGATAAGCAGCTCAAGGAAGAGTGGAACAAGGCAGGTCCTCGACCTCGACCTCTACCTCCTCCTCCAGACAGACCTATCTACCAGCACGAAAAAGAAGGATGGTATGGTTGGCTTACAGAGAATGACACAGAACCAAGCCCTTCGCCTATGGATCTTAGGAATCAAGCACACAGGTTACTGTGGGATGCCCTTGATTTTGCTGTTTCTGTAGAAGCTGATGTGTTCTTCCCTGGGTTCAACAACGATGGTAGTGGATGGCCAGATTTTTCAAGTTTGGTGATGGGTCAAAGGCTCTATGAAAGACCCTCTTCACGAACATATAGACTGGACAGGTAAGCAGAATTATTGATAAAAAATTACTTACTGCATCTACCGTCCTTCCTCATAGTTAGGTTGATTGCACACCTTTTATGCCGATAATCTTCTTATTCTTTTGGGTTCATTGATCCGTAATTTTAGCTGATACATGCATCTTATGAGTTACTAGCTTTTACAAAATTTCTCTTTTGCAAAATTCATTAACTGTTCACTGATTTGCTCAAACAGGAAAGTTATTCAAGAACTTTTCAACATTACTCGTGAGGACATGTACCATCCCAACCGTAACTGGACACTTCGTGTGAGGAAACATCTTAACTCAAGTTTGGGTGAAAGTGGGCTTATCAGGCAGTCTATGTTGTCGAAACCTAGGTCGTTCCTTTCGCATCCACTTCCTGAATGCTCATGCAGAACCTCAGCCCTTGAGGATTCCAGGCAAATACAGAGTGATGATGGTAGATTTCTCTATGGAGGTGAGGATGAATGCCCTAAATGGATAAAATCAGCGGGAGTGGAAAAGAGTAAAACTGATGATGGTGATCAGCCTGATTATGACCATGACCTTCTCGCTGAACAGTCAGAAACTGAAGAAGAATTTGCAAAAAGTAAGGTAGCTTCAGCTTTTGACCAAGATGAAGAGTGGGATCCTAATGACTAGCGTGACTACTATGCAAATTCTGCTGTGAGGTGTTATTTGATTTTACCCAGATTCTTTCAGGAAAGGCGAAGAAGCAAACATACAGAGGTTTTTTTTATTGTTTTTTACAGTTCCCGGCTTTTTTTCCCTTTCTGAGAATAAGCTTTTAGTATTATTCTTTTGTTAGTAGCTCCTTGCAAGTTAGTTGCATACTCTTTATACGTCAGACCTTCTCAAAGATATCGGTATTGCCTCCGGACGCCCTTATGCATCGAAGGACGGACAACTGATGCAGCAAAGGATGTCCGTTATGCTTCATCCTTCTCTGAGGGCTTCCCTTGAAGCAAATTTGAAGCTGGAGGTATCTTTTGCTCTTCTTTTTCTCATCATTGTAAATCTGATTAAAGGTTCATATTCAGATTCTTTATCCCTTTTTCTCCAATAGTTTTTTTCTGGATTTGTTTTGACACACTACAGATAAAAGATAAAGGTATATTTCAACAGAATTTTAATATAAACTTGCTGTGTCCTGATTCATATTCATATTCATATTCATATTCGTTGGGCCGAGATTGTTCACTGAAATGGTATTCGACTTTGGCCTCTGTAAAATAGTTGATTCATTGATCCGATCAAAAGAATACATCATTTTTATAGTGATAGTGTAAGGTCAATAGTACTTGATGCGATGATACACGTATATACTGTTGTATACAGAAGCCTCAGAAGCAGGGCAGAGAGAATAGAACCTTAGGCACCATTTTTCTGTGTCCATGGTTTGAGAACAGAGATGACAGTAATGATAATAATGATAAGAAGGATAAGGATGGCAATGCACATCCATTTCCTTGAACTTTTCTGGCTTTTTACTGCCTTTGTTAGTTGATTGTTTCCGGATTGAACATGATCCACAGCACTTGAGACCTGTTAGAACAGAAACAGAGTAAGAAAGGATTTTGAAGAGATCTAAGCTCAGGGATTTAAACAGGTACTGAAGAGATTGTTACCATATTCTCTATGTTGTCTAACATCTCTCCCTGTGCATCCACCAGCACGGCCATATCGAGAAACACCTAACCGGAAACATAAAAGAGAAGAATCAATGATGAGAATTCTTGAGAGTTTTTGGTGAATCGGATCGAGGTTTACCTGTTGCAGGTCAAGGAGTTTCTTCTCTAAATCTCTGACAGCGTCATGGCGTTCCTGAATCTCAGCCAGTGTGTCCATTATCTGCACAGAACCAGTAGAAAAGCATGTTATAGTTGTCGTGTTGCACAGATGAGTGCCGGAACATAGATACCAACCTGTCCTCGTCCTTGCTCCCTGATTGCTTTCTGGAAAATTTGCTCACTGTCTCCAGTTTCAATCAATCTATCAACTGTCTACACACCCGAAAATTAACAATCATGAACTAATTCAATAGGGTATTAATCAATTAAATCGGAGTTATAAGAACTTGCCTCTTCATCAGCTCGTTGGCCAGTCACTAACCATTGTCAAGAATCAGAACAACAAAAATACAATTAGCTCTTAAACGATCATTAATGGAACAGGTGAATCTTCAGACAGATTCTCAATTCAAACCTGTAAACACACGCCTCTCTACAACTTCTCTGTATTCTTGTTGAATGTTTTGTCTTAGAGTCTGCAGGTGACAAAGATAAGAGCTTAGGACAACTTTCTTAGAGAACATTTTCTTTTCAGAATTTGCTAAACTTACTTGGAATTCAGATATCTTGTCCTTAAATTTCTTCTTCACCGCACTGCCGAAGAAAAAAGCGTCAAGGAAGACTGAAAGATACTTGTATATAGACAATCTTGAGTTTTAATAGGCTAAAACTCACATAGTTGTGGCTGTTCTTGTTCTGTCTACACCTGTTCCTTTCCCACAACCCGGTTTAGTCCGGTTCTCCAGATTCTGAAGATATCAATCCAAGTCTTAAACAAAAGATGACCAGATCATAGAAACAGATGCAACAAACAATGTATTCATCTCTAAGCCTAACCTCTCGGTCCAGTTCCTCGATCTTTCCTTTGATGAAACGAGAAATTCTTCCCACTTCATCAACATCTCTCTCCATCCTTTGCTTGATTGCTGCGGAACAAAAAACAAAGAGAAACCAAATTTCAGTTCATCTAAATCTTCCATCATGAACTTGTTTCTGTGGTCTAAAATCGAACTCGTTTTGGATTACATTTCATTGCAGGAGCCTTGGTGACGGCTTTAGTCTCCTCATGTGCCCCCTGAAGCTTGTTGAGATGCTTGTCAAGCTTCTCATATTGCTTTTCGATTTCCTGGACCTAAACAATTGATATGATGATCTCAATAGTCATACACATATGTAGCACTGATTGAGAAGAGTTGCAGAGGGATACAAAAGCTTTACCTTTTTGAAGAAACCAGAGAGCCCGAGATCTCCAGAGTTACCAGGGCCATGTCCTGACTCAATATCGCTTCTATTAGAGCGATCCCTGGAGAACTCTAACGAACCCTGTCCAATCAAAACATCTGTCACATCATCTTAGAAACTTACAAGCTTCACAACGTTTGATCTTTGATTTATCCCACTAAATCCAACATAAACCTCCAGATTTATTTGATCATTTTACTTCTATAAACGATTTTTTGAATCTCACAGGAGCATTCTTCATCATGGATTTTCTCGGAATAAATGCCGAACTAAAGAAACGTCAATTCTGAGAAACCTTGTATACCAAGCGAATTTAAACCCCAAGATTCGGAGTTTCTAATTTCAAAATTTAGAGAGAAATTAATAAAGATACACGAAAAGGTTGTTTGGATTAGAGCAGAAATCTCCTTGATCACGTAATGTCAAAGCGAAACAGAGAAAATGTGTGAAGAAAAAGATAAGACAAACCTTTAAGAGGTCGTTCATTGTCGGAGAGAACGGGAACAGAGCAAAAGATCTATAAAAGCATCAGGAAACTTGTCAAACAATTAACAAAATTTTGGCAAAATCAATGAAAAAGAAAATGGCCACAATTAGAAGATAAACAAACCTGGTTTTGTAATAAACCCAGATCTCTTTTGTTCTCTTCCTTCTTTTTGTTTTTGTTTTTTTGGTTATCCTATAAAAATCAATAGAAGAGACAAGGGAGCTTCGTCACCGTATAAAGCAGAGCACAAATGTGAGATTGTTAGGCACGTAAGGTTCGAGTCAACGGTTAAGATTTCATTTGAAATTCTATGCTCTTTATAAAACAACAAAAAAGAGAGGTAAATTTCGTTGTTAACAGATTACTAATCAAATCTTTAGTCAAACTCTTATTTTGGGACAGTATCTTTACAATGAGACTCAAACCAAACAACAGTCAGTAGCTGGTTTCGACGCTTTCTTGCTACACAAGAAAAAAACTAATATTACATATAGGGACCATTAGGTCAATTACAGTCATCTACAAAACCAATGTGTAAAATAGTTAAGTCCGTCTCAGATTCTACTTGTTCAAAGGTATCTATCTCCTTTAGCTCTCAAGAAAACCAGAAAAAAAGCACTAATCAGCGCCTCATTGGCTTCATTCAGTAAAAATTCAAGAGATTCAGAAAGATCTATCCGATCAATCAAAGATTTCAATTAACTGTAGAAAAACAAGACACGTGGTAAGGGAAACTTAAGAAATTTGATAATATTAATGTTAATGTTAATATTACGGGCCGCAAGCTAGTACTTCACCAGCTTAGCCTTTGGGCCGGATTCATATAACCCAGAAAAGGCCCATTCGTTTGGTTTTATATTAAGAAAATGCCCAATTTTGGGTTGGGTTGTGTTAACAAAAGGCCCTATTCTCGTTTGGGTTGTGTTTGTTTTTTGTCTGTTAATTATATCCAATCTAACCGATCCGATTTAACCGGACTTAAATCAAAATCCGAAATTGCCGTTATCCGTTTTGAAATCTCAGGAAGATTGATGATTGATTTGCACAAGAGAGTACTCTGCTTCTGTGTCTTTATATCTTCTTAGGAAACAGTTACACTTTACACCTTCTACATTTCTGACTTTGTTAAGTCAATGTTTTAGATTACACAAGGGAATATTACTGAAATAAATCATATAAGCTTTTTCTTATTATTACGAAATATATACATCTAAAATGGTTTGTGAAGACTACTAAAGAGCTTCATGTACACCAGTGATGTACATAAGCATGAGTATTACTTTGACAGCTACTACCAAAGACTAACACATTGAAAGAAAGAGAAAAAAAATGGCTGACCAGTTAAGAGGAGACCCAATGAACAGTGGAGACATCATCTGTACAGTTACAACTACAACACTTTTGAGTTTTGAGAATGAGAGCTCTTGAAAAGTAATGTCTCATTCACTCACATCATCAAGGCTGGTTTCTGACTACCTTCACGCTACTGTAGAAGCGGCGGAGATCCTTCATGGCTTTTTCTTCTATCTGGATTGATCGGATTGCTGATGGAGCATCTATCTCTGGTTTGAACCAGCGATTAGTTCCAGGCGAATCTGATGGAGATCCTTGCCCGGTTGCGACTGTGAAGCCTGATGTTTTTGTCTTTGGACTGTGGGACAGAGACTGTTGCTTCTTCACCTGCATTAGACAAGACAAAGACACCGAAAGAAAAATGAGCTTTAAAACATAAACTATGATGCAACAAGATAATCTTGTCTACGGTATCAGTATTCTTCAAACAGAGGACAACGTACCTCCTGCATCTGGATATCTCTGAGAGAAGGTCGAGACAGTTTACGCGGAGTTTCAGAGGAAGCCCAAGGAGGAGTTCCTTTTTCCACATCAGATTGCTGCAAACTTTTGGCTGGTTCCATCGGAATCGGCTTCGAAGTCAAGAAGGAACTCAGTAATATCTTTCCTTCACTTTTACCAGGAGAATCATCCCCTGACTGATTTTTAGTAGTCCTAACAGGTTCATGAGAGCGGGTCTTGCTTTGTTCATCTTGAATATCCCGCAGGGAAGATAATCCTTTAGAAATCTTAGCCCCACCCCACACAGGACCTTCAATCTTAGGCCTTGGTGGAGGAGCAACAACAGGTTTAGGGACATCATCAAGAGCACCAGTCAAGAACATGGAAAGCCCACCCTTTCTGTTCTTCTTCTTGTTTGCTGCCGTTGCAAGTTTCTTGCTTCTCGGCGAATCGGGTGGATTATCTTTCTTTTGCGAGAGTGAGACAAAGTCTGATTCTTTGGGGAACCCACTAATCATCGTCGTATCCAACATGGTTTTGCCACCCTAGTAGAATAAATACAAAGCAAAAATAATTCAACTGACGCAGATGGATAATATGATCAAGTGTTAACAAAGGACATTTCATCATGAAAAACCAGTACCCAAACTAACCTTTGGCTTGATAGCTTCACAGATTTCTTCAATTTCTTTGTCTTGCATCGTATCTATTTCCACTTTAACTTCACCAAATTCAGGGAATGTCTCAACTTGTACAAATCTCTGATTACCCTTTTTCTTCTTTTTTCCCTTCTTGTTGGCCTTTCCTTCTAGCGGTAAAGCTGTTGTTGCTTTTGCCTCTGGAAACTCTTCCACAGGAATACCAAGTTCTACCAGTGAACTTTCGATATCTAGTTTCTTTTGAAGTTTTGCTATTTGCTGACCATCAAGAAGTTGTCCTCTCGATTGTTTTGCTTCAAGTATCTCAATTTGTTGCAACTTTTTCCTCAAAGCTCGGACTTCTTTGGAATTGTGTTGAGTCAGCTCATCTTCTGGTTGCAAGAATGAATCCATTCGAGTACCACCAATACTGGAAAAGTGTTTCACATGGCTGTCACGAGTTCTTAGAATGTCGCTCTCACTTTCCTCCTCTTCACTGTCAATAACAACAGGAAATGTGGCTGTTGGGGTTGGAAGTGGTCGGGAGCTCCATGTTTCAGATGATCTGTCATCCAGTAATTTCTCAAGATTGGCAAGAACATCAGGTGATGTATTTGCAATAGATTGGGGAGAAAATGTCAAAATAAAGTCAAGGTTTCGAATCACAATGTCCTGCAGGGAGAACACACGTGTAAGGTAATCATCAGCCACAACATAGAAAGAGAACACTGAACATAAACTTCTCTAAGTTTTGTATCTCTACGGTTTAGTGTGCAATCATCACATAGGGAAGGTTTGCATTACCTCACAGTACTTCTTAAGATCCTCTGCTCCAAGCGAATCCGCAATTTCAAGCAATTGAATAGCATTTCGTGGCTCTACAATACACTCCGCGGCCACCTTCTCGCATAAACTTTTCAAGCTAGGCACTATCCTCTCCTTAGGATTATCGTATTGCACGGATTGCAACACGTTCACGGATTCCACATCGTCAAACATAAAACCCTCATCCAGTTCTTCATTTTCTTCTTCCCTACATTTATCAGCTTGCAGTGTCTGAGACTTCTTAAGCACAATAGGAGCATATGCAGGATGATACAGAGAACCAACAACCAGAAGATGAGTTTCGCCAACAGCAACTGTGGTTGCCCTTTTCAAGTTGTGGAGGCGAGAAAGAGATGGTGCAATATCTTTACCATTCTTCCCATCCCACATGTAAACTTCACCTGTACTAGTAACAGCAGATGCCCAGTATTTACCCGCTGAAATGCTCACAACTGTTTTACCGTGCAGCGAATGCAACTGCAGGAATCAGGATTAACCAAATTTTGGTTATTACTATGCGAGACATATTGAGTTATATGTTTTTTTAAGATAAAAAAAGAAGGTTGAATCCAACCTGTTGGCATCTAAGATTGGAGTCAGAGGAAACCCAATAAAAGAATGCACCATCTTCTGCTAGAGCCAAGCTGTGTACCATTCCCGCAGCTATTGCAGTCAATCGAAGAGGTCTCCTTCGATGAAAATTCAATAGTGTGTTCCCAGCTTTCTTTAAATTCCGGGAAATGATAACACGTCTTGGAGTCACCAGCCGATGACCCCAGGTGTACACCTGGTCACAGAAGAAAGAAAGAAATACTGAAGAAAAATAAATTTTTATCCAAATTGAGTTCTCATACTCTAGTTCATACATTCTATAAACTTTACACACTGAAATAATAGTATTAAAACGTTTAACTTAACATGTAGTAAGAAATTTTACCTCTCCATCATTTCGCAGCACTAGAGTGTGATATTTTGAAGATGCAATAGCCGTGAACACTTTTCCTTTCAAGTAATCAACCAATCTGGGAGAGTAGTTTGATGCTGAGTTGGAGGTTCCATAACCAAGCTGACCTTCCTTGTTGCATCCCCAAGTGAAAACTTCACCGCAGTCAGAAACTACGGCGGTGTGTTTGTTTGCTGCAGAAACAGCTACAATCTTCGCCTTCAATGAAGTCACTTTGCGGGGTGTTGCCTGAGTATCCACAGAGGTATAACCAAGCTGACCCTCTACAAGAGCATCACAAACAACATCAGACTCTAAGATAAAAGACCACGAGGTGACCCAAATAGATTGAATATATTTCCATCTAATTCAGATTAACTAAGAAACTGGGCTTAGAGGTCGAAACTAAAACTTGAGTATACTATAGCACTAAAGATCCATTCCTGAAATATAGGAAGCCGTTTAAGTGTTTTACCTCTATTGGAACCCCATGTGTACACATCCCCGCCTTCTGTAGCAATAACAGTGTGGTGCTTAGCTGCCGCAACTGCTTTTACACGGCGAGATCCTAAACCAGATATCACCTGGCGGGGAGTAATCACTGCAGCTTGACCACTGAGATAGCAAACCAGAAAAATAAACTCAATTGTGGTTTATATAAACTTACGAAAAGCCTATGGTAAGCTACAAAAAAAACTACCAACCTATGATTCTATGTACGCTTAGAATAGAAGACTGTTTTTATCTTTCAATGTTCCATCAGAAATCAAGCAAGGTAAATTTTGAAACCACAGTAACGCCATAGGCAAGTAGAAATCTTCATATAGACGCAACAAACTAGACCATGAAAACTTTGTCGGAATAAAAGCAATTAAGCTCCTCCTCCAGTCACCATATCAGTGAATTTACAACAATGCATACCTATGAATGTCAAATTCAGGATGTCCAAGGCGGCCACCCCTTCCAAATCCCCACGTGTAGACTTCTCCATGAGTACTAATGGCAACACTATGAAACTTTGCAGCGGAGACCAACTTAATAAAACAACCATGCAGTGAATCAACTCTCCCTGGTACCTTCTGAACATGTTGATTGCCAGTTCCAAGTTGGTAGTTTGCACCATTTCCCCAGCTGAAAACCTCTGTAGCCACTGAAAAGAAAAATGAAGCCAACATTTCAGCTTCTCAAAAGTTGCGTAAGAAAAAGTGTCAAGACTGATTAAGGTTCTCCTTAAAGATCAAAGAGAAAATATTAGTTACCCGAACTTTGTTGCTCGCCAATAACCTGAGCCACTGGACCTGAGACCAAATCAACCGGTGTTCGCAGTTTTATGTCTTCTAGAGTAAAAGAAGCACCTGAGTCAATCAATACGCTAGCTACCGCGAGATGGCCAAAATGCAAAGCTCGGTGAAGACTACTCCAACCAGATTCTCCATCCTGAAATGGACATTGTACAATATAGAGCAAGCTCAATTTTCCAAGCATTATGAACACAATATATGCAACAAACATAGAGACAGATACTGAAAAGAGACATAAATAGGTAGAATTAATTACAAACATGGAACTTGTAGATTAAAGATTATAAACTGAAGAAACAGATATTTAAATATATGATGACACAAAAAGAGGAAAAGTCACAAACCCTAGCATCTGGATCAGCGCCAGCAGCAAGCAGTCTCCTAACAATAGGAATGTGATTTCTCCATACAGCAATATGCAGAGGAGTGAGACCATAGGCATTCCTTAAATTTATATTGCCACCAGTCTTCTTGAGTATGCTAAGTGCTGAATCCACATCAACCAACGAACCTTCCCGTATAGCAAACCACAAATCTTTCCTAGATCCTGAAAGTGAGCTTTTACGAGGAGTTTGCAGGTTCATCTTTTGGGTTTGAGGAGAGACTGACAATTCCATATTTCTAGACGGTAAGAATTCCCACTAAAACCTTGTTCGCCACAAATGTTGTGTCTAGACCAAATGTCTCCAAAGAAAAAGACTCGGATAACTCTCACTAAACGGACAACTAAAAGGATTTCTATAGCCCTCAACGGAGTTTACGCCATCCATCTTTGCTAGAGCTCATTTTTCATCTTGAAAGTGAGTCAAACAAATCACTCAACTTTCTGAAGCAAAGGCTTAGTGTACGCAAATCTTCACAATCACTTCATAAGAGCGCCGAGAGTCCTGATGATAAAAGATAAGGATATAGATTATATTGGATTAATAATATTCATGTAGCTTCTTTGAGAAATCTAGAGAAGAAAGAATAAACAAGTAAACCCGAGTAGTGGAAAGCATCGCTCCTTTTCTAAAAACAAAACACAAAAAGATGCATCTAGAGACTAATACTTCCACCAACCACAAAGCAAAGAATCTCATTTAGTGTCACTCAAACAGAACTAAAGAGATGTTCTACCAACAAGTACATTGTTTTGAACCAAAACAAGGAAGGATCTCCAGTAAGGACATTTGTTAAGCAACAACATACAATTAGTAAAAATTAGTCCACGAATGTGACACGCTACAAAAGATCACGCCTTTAACATTAAACTTAGATCTCTTGTGAAGTGTGAAACAGAGACAAAGTGAAGCCAAAACAAAAAAAAAAATCTCCACAAAGCACACAAATCGAGAATGGCAAACAGATAAAACTCGATCTCCAAGACACAATGAGTAGCACAATTCGATAGAAAATGTTCAAAATTCATCGAGAAAATACATAAATCACGGAAATTTACAACTTTCGGAAGCTCCAATTCGAGACTTCAATAGAACCAAAGAAAAAAAAAACTGTTTTTTTTGGGTAAAAATCAAAAACTGGAATTGAGTTTAAAATAATCAGACAAGAGAGAAACCAATAAAATAAATAAAAACTAATTTTCCGTTACCTGAAATTGAACTCCGATGAGATTTAACAAGAGAGAGAGATAGAGAGAAGCGATTAAAGACAGGTATTTAAAACAGAGAGAAAGAGAAGAGGATTAAAAGAGCACAATGGAATCTTCTATGGAAAATTTCAATGTGTTAAGACAGAAGCGAATCAAAACAGAGAATATACCCTCTTCCCCATAAGAAACAGAGGCGTATAAAAAAGTTTCTGAATGAGCCAGACAGAGAGAGAGAAACGGGGAGAAGAGAGATCTCCGAGCCTAAGGGTAATACAGTAATTAAGATAGAAATTACGGCGAATGACGATAGAGTCCTTTGAAGTTGTGACGTGCTAAAGACTCGGAGAAGAGATGAAGTCCATATCTCTCTCTCCAGACACCTAACTGGTTTGCTTTACATCGTTATGACACGTGGTGACATGTGCGACACGTCAGACGTTGACAAGGTCATACACAGTCATCATATGTCTGAAACTTCTCTGTTTTTTTTTTGTAGCCTTTCAATAATTTTGTGAATTTCTGTGGCATCATCAGTTTTTCAAGAATTTATTGTGGATTAATTCTATTTTTTTTAATTAGAGGGAATGAAAATTTGAGGGACAAAATGGTAAAAGAAGTTAAACAGATGCTTAATCAAATGCATAATGTGTAAAAAAAAAAAAA
>Ga0041059_1001779_pt1 | contig 16777 bp, 8 predicted proteins | sample AraColnosormetaG_FD_56232 | JGI IMG/M metagenome (GOLD analysis project Ga0041059, IMG submission 56232) | Arabidopsis roots microbial communities from North Carolina, USA - Col MF nosort | ecosystem: Host-associated > Plants > Roots > Unclassified | place: USA: North Carolina | collected 2013-09-02
TTATAACTTTACTAACTGGAAAAAAAAAAAAAAACATTACCCGGCGTCCAATAACTCCTCTGTCAATTTAAAGCTTAAGATGAAGAATAGAACAAAATGACACATGGAAACTTACTTTGAGTATTTTGTCTTGCACAAAATAATAACACAACGTGTACCATCTCAAACAACCAGACAAGAAAAGAACCACACGACTTAATTTGAGAAAAAAAATTCTCACTAATAGCAAAATTTTATATTATGAAATGAGATTATAGTAAACTTACGACTTTATAATCACCATAATCTGAAATATAAGATACAAATGGCATTGCTCATTATTAGTCATTCACTCAGTGTTTAAATAAACTACTACTATTGAGTCAAACATTTGGACTTTACTAAAGCATATAAACTAAAACTAAAAGGGTCAAAGCTTGTTTGACAAAAAAAAAAGGGTCAAAGCTTAAGATGAAGAAAATACAGCCCTGAAACTAAGGCCGAAGAAAAGCCTAACTGGGTATATGCCTATATGATACGTACAACATAGAGTCCAAATATTAATGGGCTTCTACAAAGATTAGATCCCAATGCGTGGGGCCAACTGGAATCGACAACATAAGAGAGATGTTGAAGGATAATCTTCACCCAACGTTGGAAGCTTAGAACATGATAAGAAGATCACGTGTTGCACCAAAACAATAGGTCATCGACCACCAACCTCGGCCACCTGATACTCCAATTCTGATGAAAGAAAATCGTCATCGCGAAACAATATCCGGCCAACGATTCTTTTGTTTTTCATCATTTATGTAAATATGGCTAAAAAGACATATAAAACAGATCGAACAAACTCAATCGGTTGCTAAATGATTTGGGATTTAACGAACAAAGTCCAACACTTTGATAATGAAGTGTTTATATGCATTAAACATGAATGTTAAACTCTAATAATGAAATAAAGAGACTCGTGGATTAATGCTTGGGGTTGACTTTTTGTATTTCTGACTTCGAAAGGAAGTTTAACTCAAAGGTGATGTCATCGTATCCGCAAGTATTTATCCAAGTGTAAACCTTAAATTAAAATTATGATCTCTAATTATTATATTCATATTTTAGTATTTTGAAGACGGCTTAAATGATCGGTCTTTGCAAAGAGATGCAATGAGAACCACATGTTTTCACTACTTTCATTCAATTTAAATAAATAAAATATCTGGTAGACATTCGCCGTCCAATTCTCTAACTACCATGAATTGAATTACTGTATACTGTATTTATCATATACGATCAAGAAACCAAAAACTTGGATCTTCTCATTTCTCACAAAACAAATAGATTCAAAATTAGAAATAAAACCAATTTATTTAGTTACATATAAATCATGAGAGCATCATTTTTTATTTTTTTGGAGCTTCGAACACGGTTTAGATACAAAAGACACGATGGGTTCAAAGCGTTTGACAAATAAATTTTTTTTAAAAAAACTTTAAAGGAGGACCCCATGGTACTAAATATCTTCTTTTTTCTAAGTCTTGACAACTTTTTTGTTTGATTCTTTTTAGTGGTCGTAGTTACAATTTACAAAGCTAACGGACATTCATACGTTATGTACTCTTCAGTTGTAACATCACAATGACACAGACACTTCTAGTTCTGGGAAGGCAAATAAAATTGACATCATAATAAATTTTGGTTTTGGCTGGTAATCCTTCTCACGTTATAAATTTATAATAATATCTCTTGTTTCACTAATTAATTTTCTTAATCATTTTCGTTAAAAAATAAATAAATAGAAAACAGCTTCATTTTCTTAATCATTTTCTGAACAACTTTGCTTCATTTTATTTTTTATGTTATATGATTTTATACTAGACATATGAACATATATATTCTAGGTAACACAGAAAAAAAAACACAAAAAAAAATCATTATATTGAAATGTTTTTAAACTAACTCAACTCACTAAAAGTATTGTTGTTAGTAAATGAACGATGAGGATTAATCTAATCAACCAAACAAAAGAATCATCAACGGCTACAATCTCTACTTTCCTTGGCGATTTCAATAAAACGAAGACGACGATGATGTATCACATCCCTCTGCTTTTCTCCTCCCTCCGTGTAATTTCACGATTGAGCTATTCATCACAACAGTTGATCTTGACAAACCTTCGTCTCTCGATAATCTTTTCAATGGTCTAGATTGGTTCTCCTCCTGCATTTCAAAAAGAATTGTTTCAGATTTCTTAATCATTTCCTAATAATAAAAGAAGATAAAGAAAAAGATTCATATTCATACATCGGAGAGGTTAAGATCCAAATCAAGTCTCGTCCTTTTCACCACCTGATCTCCTTCACCACTACTAACCGAAGACGACGAACTCACCACCGGAAGTTCTTGCTCCACCGCAGCCGGAACAACCTGATTCTCCACTTCTTCTTCTTCTTCATCCTCATCGCTTTCCTCATCATAAGACTCAGCTCCGTCGTTACAACCAATGATCTCTTCTTCTTGGTTAAGATTCTGATCCCTCCCGGCGAGGGAGCTGTTGTTATTCTTCTTACGAGCTAAACAAGACTCACAGATAGAAACAGTTGGGCCAAGATTCAGCCCAGAAGCTTTCCAAGGCGTGTGTGACTGACACGCGCTACATAGAAGACAACGCATGTGTTTCGCCACCAGAAAATTAGCTCCGTGAACTTTACCGTCACAATCCCAACATAAACTCGCTTGATCTGACTCACAATACATTCTCGCTACACCACAACATAACTCGCACTTCTTCTTCCCCATCTCTAGATATTATCTCGCACAACCACAACCACAAGCTCTCTCTCTATGTCTATCTCTGTCTCTAGATGTTTGTGTGTTATAAATATTCTTGGTAAGGTCTTTTGCTTCTCTCTCTTCTCTCGTTTCTTCTGCGGACACGAATAAGAGACAGCGTAATAGAGAATTGTAAAATGAGAATTTCGTGGCGACTTTTATGTGATTTAATTCTTTTCGAGGATATTGTCGTCTTTTTGATATTAACGAAACGATTTTTCACGTAATTTTTTAATGAAATGCAAAGAAGCTTCCTAATTTTAAATTAGAATAAGATTAAAGGATTCGTTCAAACTTTAATTTTTATGGTGGATAATTTGTGGATAATTTTGTATTAGTAGTTCTAAATCTGTGTTTGAAATTGATTAAGGTTTCCGCGGCTGAGTATTATTCTCGAATTCTTAAATTTAGGAGAGATGATAATAATAATAAAAATTAAAGGAAATGTTGTTATTTACTTGGTCCTGAAACCATGTACTGGGACAAGGCTCTCCTATGGGCGAAGTCTTACGTGTCGAGATATTATTCGTTTTATGTTTCATCAGATATTTTTATGCGGTTAGATTTTTAGTTAATGACGTGGCGAGATATTAGCCTCGTATAGAGGAGAGGGAAGATTCTGAGTTATCCTACGTGGACGAATCAGGTTCTGTAATAGACTTAGAACCACGTGATCCGCACCTGGGATTTGTCTGGTCCTCAATACACGTCTAATGGGTCCACTCTTTTTTCTTTCATTTTTTACTTTTTTCAGTATTCCTCTCTCGTTCCGGTCCAAGCGTTTTGTTTTCGAAAATGAAAAGTGAATTAAATATCATTTATATCGTTGGTATTACGGTAGGATAATAATGATGATCGGATTTTTAATATCGCATTTTGGGTTCGGAAATTTTGGTGTCCATGAATCAACATGGTTACTAGGAGAAGAACCTAATTTTATGATTTTATCAACCACTTTTAGCGTTCCATATTTTACATAATTCGAGTTAAATGTCTTTTTCTCTAAATAAAAATAAATAAATAAATCCAACCACTAATTTTACATTTTTACTTCACATCATTGGCAATTCGATATATTACTTGTTATTTGCTAATGGTAATTAAAAAGAATATAGAATATATATTTGAAAAATTATTAAACCTGGATTAAAAAAATGAAAGGTATTACGAATTTTTATCTAAAAAACAGGATAGATAGATAGCTAAGAAGCTTGTAGTTAGACAAATATTTTTTGTCATTTCAAATGTTTACAGTTGTGAGTTTTTAAAAGAAAATCACAACGATTTTTGTATGATAGAGTTTGATCTGTGGTTTTGATCCATAGAACAAACTAATTCATCTATGATCAAAGATGAATTAATTTGATTATTTGTATTCATTTGATCAAAGGAATTAATTTGTATCACGAAATCGAGATTAAGACTAGCAAAGATGGATTGAAAGTCATTTTAGGATAACAAATAATACGTAAAATATATATAAGAACAAAAAAAATGGTAAAGTTGGGCCTACGTAACATGCTTGAGAAATTTTTACGTGGCGAAGATTAGTGGTGTAAAGGGTGAAGTGTGAATTGTGAAGAATCAAAGGAACACGAGATGTCTTCATTTGAGAGCCACATGCATTAAAAAAGCGCTGATGAGTGGAGGTGTTTTGAGTTTTATGGTTTTTTGTTTTTTTACTTTTAAATGTTTGTGGATGACAACTTTAGAACAACTTAGAAGAAGCCTCGAATCAATACACATCTATCTTACGAATTACTCCTTATTTTTTGTTAGTTCTTTTCCATTTATGTTTTCTTTTGCAAGTTTCTTTAAAGATTTATTAAAAAGAGAAGTGGATTACAAATTTACAATAGAAATTGTTAAATTTGTTCAGTATGGGTGATCAACCCAATTATAATAATTTTAAATTTTTTTGTTGATAAAAATACATATTATTTACATTTTCAACATAAATTCTATCAAATTATATGATTTATATATATGTACACTAAGATTTTATTCATTCGGACCATTCCACGTTTGATTCTTTTTATCAGGGATACCGATGACTCTATGAGAGGTGCATCATTTTATTTGTCAAACTGGTCAACCAAATTCCATAATGAAAATTCAAGATCTCGATACTACAAGATACAAGTATCAAAACATCAACTTTGTACTGTAAGAAAATAACTTCATATATATTTGTTTTTTGGTAAGGAATTGCGAAAATATATTTGTAGTGTCAATGAAATTTAATTTACACACTCCATCATTAGCTGATCTTAATATCAATTATATAACGTGCCCCCATACATTAATTACATGTAACTTATTGTTTTTAATCTTCTTATTTACTGTGAGATTTTTTCCATTTAGCTACAAATTTCCTTTTCATCTAATTCCTTTTCTTAAAATTATATACTAACCTTAACCAAAAAAAAGGAAATCAAACACGGTTTAACTTCAGCGTCGCTCTACAAAATAAATCGAATTTGTTTCTAATTAGGGTTCATCATCAAGTCGTACTTCTGCCAAACAAGGTTTTTACTTTTTAGTGATGTCGTCAAAAGGTACAACAACTCAATCAATCCACGAAATATCAATTGTTAAAGCGAGGAAATCAAATTAGGGTTTAACCGATTTCGAGAGATCATTCAAGAGGGTTTAATGGGTATCGTTGCTTCCAAGGGAGATAGTAATACTCCATTGTTGAATCTATGTAAGGAGAGGAAGGAATTGATCAAAGCAGCTAGAGATGCTCGTTATCACTTAGCGAGATCTCATCTTCTTTACTTTAAATCTCTTTTAGATTTCAGCAAAGCTCTTAAACAGTTTCTTCATAAGGATTTGGTTGTGATTCCGTATTCCGATGATGATTCGTCTAGTAGTGATATAATTTGTTCTGGATCAGATTCAGACTCGGATACGGATTCTGATTCAGATTCTGATTCTGATTGTATAGTCTGTGATCAACCTCAAACAGCTCCGTTGAGCAATAATGACGATCAGAGTCAGCGAAAACCCGTGGTTGGTGATGGAACTTGCGGTGCAAGTAACAATGGTCAAGAGGGTATGGAGAAGTCAAGAGAAGGTTTAGGGTTTGAGGGGACACAGTTCGTTAGTGATCCAAGTGAAGACGAGATGAAAAGTTCGCAACACCCTTATGATATACTCGGTTTCTACAAATCCGTGTATAACATGCAGCAGTGCGAAATTATCGAACTGGATCATAGAGATGATGAGGTTGAGAGTGATGGATTTAGAGAAATTAGGGAGAGAGAAGGGATTCCTGATTTGGAACCTGAAAGTGATTATAATAGTCTGATAAGGAAGAATAAAAAGAAGAATAAAAAGAAGAAGAAGAAGAAGAATGTTAGAGAAAGCTCTTCTGTTGCAAGTGAAATTGATAAGCGAGATGTTGAAGCGAATACTTGTAATGGTCAAGTTGCAGATGAGACTGATAATTCTAATGAAGCTTGTGCGCAAGAGACAGAAAACACTCCAGAGATTGTTACGGAAGAAGTGACGAGATCAGATGAGGAAGTTGAAGTAGTGGCAAGATCAGATGAGGAAGTTTCTGATGAAGCGTATGAGTCTTCTTCTTCTTGTTTTTCGGAATCTTCTGGTTCGGGTTTGACGGATCTAAGGAAGGTAGTGGAAAGGATCAATAGTATATGCGGGAAAGCTGCGGGTAATAGTGAAGTCTCTGAGTTGCTTGAAGTAAGCAGAGTTGTTTATCATCAACCTTTAGGATCTCAATTCAAGGGATTTGCTTCAAGAGTAATTGGTAGTTCCGGGACTACGACTCGTGATTTGGTTTTAAAGCGCCGTTTTCGCTTAGATGATCTCGCTGTTTCACTCTCTATGACATTAGAGAAGCTTTATATGTGGGAAAAGAAGCTTCACGCAGAAGTTACAGCTGAAGAAAAGCTTAGGGTTGCTTATGAAAAAGCGTACAAGATTCTGAACAATCTTGATCAAAACGGAGCAGAATCTAGTGAGCTTTACGAGGCGGAAACTTTGGTTAAACTCCATTTATCTAAGGTTAATGTTTCGGTTCGAGCGGTTGAATCGATTTCGATGAGAATTCATAAGATAAGAGACGAAGAGCTTTCGTTTCAAGTGATTGAGATCATTAACGGATTCAAAACAATGTGGAGATTCTTGGCGAAATGTCACCATAAGCAGTTTCGAGTGATTGCGAGAAGCAAGTCTTGTGTTCACATTGTTGAAAACGGATCGAGCTCCAGGAAAGCCACGCAGCAAGTCGAAAAACAGATTAGAAGATACAGAGAATCTTTGAAAGGTTACATTGATGCACACAGAGGTTTCGTTAAGCTTTTAAACGAATGGCTTAACCGAATCATCATGGAGGACGATGAAACCGAGACTGAAGCTCCTGAGATATTTAGGGTTTGCAGCGAGTGGTTAAGAGAGATTGAGAATGTGGATACGATTAAAGTGTTGAGTGTTGTTGAAGAAATGAGATTAAGATTTCAAGGGTTAGGGTTTAAGCAAGTAGAGGAAGAGAAACAGAGGATGAGAACAGAGAGATTGTCTAAGGAGTTAGAGAAGAAGACGAAGGAGTTGGAGGAGATTCGGGGAACGAGAGGTTCTAGTCCGACGTCGAATATGGTTGAACCGGAGTTGTTGTTTTTGAGAGAGAGTGTGACGCAAGAAACAGAAAAACATGAGAGATTGATAAGAGAGTTAAACGACGCCGTATCGATGAGTTTGCAAGAGTGTATGGTTCCTGTCTTTGAGGCTTTGGGAGATTTTTGTTTTGCTAATTTTAAAGCATATCAGAACATTGTAATCGTTACCACATAAACTCTATGATTGCGTCAATCATAAAAATAAATATGTATAGGAAATTAAATAAAGAATTTCATCAGATTTCGTATATTATTATATCAACATATTAGCTTTGAATGTTTGCGAAAGTTCTTCATTTTCTGGCGAGATTATCAGATTGTAAGACTTTTACTTTGATCAGTTTATGCTTCATTGCTTGCATCTGCTTAAAATTTCCGGTTATTGATCATGAACCGGGTTTTTTTTTTGTATATGACAATTATCTAAATTAAGTGTTCGAAACATTTTGAATTTTAAATATATGTTCAATCGGTCCCGAAAGATCTTGATCTAGGTAGAGATATACTTAATTAAAATCGATGAATGACCATGTCAATAAATCAAGATTCAATGTTCTTTCGACGAATTCTGTTCATTTTGCGGTTGGGATCATGCATTCATTTAAAATAAACCATTATTGAATACGTTATGGATAATGATAGTGATTAATTATCCAATGAGGAAGAGATTTGGTTGGATTGTTTTGGAGAGTAATAATAAAAAATAAAGGCATGCAATAGAAGGGGCAGACCAAGTGGAATATTCTGTCTACCACAACGAAGTTTCAATCAAAGATATCAGAGGTTAATGTCTTCCAATAAGCGACCAAAAATCTTGATTAATAATTAATTATATCGCCCAAAGTCACTATGAACTTGTACACGTGTTATTTTGGAGACTTTTCTCACCTAAATACATCGAGATCGCCTTGTTAGTTGGTACTTGGTAAACATTATGCTCTAATGGCTTTGGTTGTTATTGACGAACATACAATGTAATGAATATTTTCTCAATTGAGTTGTTTCATTTCTAACAAAACTAGAAACTAAAACAAGGAAGGCGATGTTTCTCACATGAAATTTACATACACGCAATGAAAACCAAACCGACTAAATTTTGTGTTTTTTTCAGGGTGATTTTTAAGAACATTCCTTAATCAATGGGATCTAAAAAAGTCACTTGCCTAAGAAAGTCACCGAAACTTCACATTCAAAGTAACTTTATCCTCTTCTCAGCTTTTCACATTATGAACCTCCCGTGGGAACAAAGACATTTATACCCTTACGTGAGCTTCCAAGAAGAAACCAACAATTTTTAAGATTTTTCCCCATTACATGTAGATTAGTTGGCTTCAAGTTTCTATGGATGTTCCTTCTCGGAAATCCATAATTCTCTTCCTTTATATATAAAACTTACTCACAACACAAAACCCATCTCTCAAAACAATCAATTTCTCTCAAACTGTTTTACTTTTTCTTCTTTTGTAATGGCATCTCCTAAATCCTCAACAAGACCAAACCAAGAAAACCAAGAACCTCAGTTCCAAGATTTCTTCCCAACAATGGCAGGAAAACTCGGTGGAGAAGGTCTGATCGAAGAGATTTGCAAAGGGTTCGAGCTTCTTATGGACAAAGACAAAGGAGTCATCACATTCGAGAGCTTACGAAGAAACGCATCGACGGTTCTTGGACTCGGAGATCTAACGGACGACGATGTTCGATATATGATCAACGAAGGAGATTTTGATCGAGACGGTGCGTTGAATCAGATGGAGTTTTGTGTGCTCATGTTTAGACTTAGTCCTGAATTGATGGAAGCGTCACGGTGTGTTGTGACGGAGGTGATCGAGGAAGAGTTTTACCGGCATTGATAGAGAAACCTTCTTATGCGTTAGAGACTTTGACTGAATTGTTTACACAAAAACCAAAATATAATTTAATAATTTATTAATGTTATTTTTATTCTCTCTTTGATTTCCCATTATTGTTGAGGTGGTCCATAGGATTGTTGGATTAATACTGAATTACTGATATGCAAAATTTGTCGAGAGTAGCGAAGGAAAATCTTAACTGATTCTATTCTTCTTTTATTCAAACTTTTTAGTTTAGGCTTCGTCATGTAAGGATCGATAGATAAGAATCATTAACCAAAAAATTATTAAAAATAAATATAAATCTTCAGAGTGAAAAAGAATATAAGTGTCAAAAACATTTTGGCGATTTTTGTTTTGAAAAAAAAAAAACCCCACTAAAACATTAAACCAAACTAAACTTAAGAACCAAGATGTTTTTATACCATTACCAAAACTTTAACCTAAATATTGAACCAAACTAAACCTAAATTGGCTGCTCAGTTAAATCTTACGACCTGTTTGATTAGCATTTTAGAAAGCTATGAGTTGCTGGCAAACAAAAAAACCCAACTCCAAGTCTAATATACATCATAAATAAGATTTAGGCTGACCATGGACTTGGAGTTGTGTTTTTTTTTGTTATTGGATAGAAATAGCATTAATAAAGGAAAAGCAAAAAAAAAGAAGAGATTTATTTTATTTACTGGATGGTAAGCTACAAAATCTTTATAACAAACGTCTTAACATATCATTCATCAAAGTCCACATTTAATTATTAGAACTCTTGAGTGTAGTGTCATCTTTCAACCACCTGATCATATTTCTACTTTTCATTAGTTAATTTCTTTATAAAGCAAATATGGTTGCACATTGCGAGTGATTCATCATTTAGGCTAATGCGTGTAGCCATGCAGTTCCTGAGATCCTGCGAAAAAGACCAAATCATGCATGTACGTATCTTAAGCGACACTTTGGTCAATAAAGCTATAAAAAGCCGATTACTTTGTTTACACGAAATACCAGCAGAATTAGGGGTGAATTGATCATCATAAAAAAAATGGGGTGTAAAAGCGAAGCATCCTTGAAACGCAAGCCAACTTTGGCATTTTTATCATTATATTTTCTTTTTATCTTGAACTGTTTATTGGACATCATATATTATATTTTTATATTTTTTTGATTAAATTGTTTTATTGTCTTACAAGTGAAACTTTTAAAAGTTACTAAATCGAAGACTATGTGATTGGTCCAAGCCTCCTCTTTTGGCTGAAAATTGGAAGCGACTGTGGATTATAATCATATTTCACATAGACTTAAGTACCAATGAACTTAACTCGTCGCAACTCGCAACTTGAAACCAGCAGAAACTACAAAATGCAGAATTAACAGAATAACATGATAACGATATTAATCCTTCTATCTATGTCGACGTTTTCCTAGTAGTTAGAAATGAAATACTCGAGTGCTGACACCATGATTATGCAAATGAAGAAAAAATAATAATGCATTATCGGATGACACGTCAAAATCACGTCCTAATTTATCTCGTTTCATAACTATAGTATAGTATATTATCTATCGTCAAACAACGTATAGTTGTAATTTTATACTAGTGTTATTATTATTGAAAAATTAGATGCATGGTCGTAGTTTTATACTTTGATGTAGAAAATTAAAAGTCAAAAAAGTAACACAAAAAATAATAATGACGAGAGCGATGATGCAAGAGCTTGAAATCAGAATATAAATTGGATCAAGAGCCGTCGAGAACTACATCCAATGGCTAGATTGTCATCTTCGGAGATCGGACGGACAAGACTTGTTGACCCTACCCTCGGTCAATTTAACACCTACTTGGTTGTCTTCATCGAGCTCTCGGACCATATTCGTTGACTTATTCAATATTTCTCAACTTTAATCCTTCTTCCTAAATATCTTATCGATAGATTCTTATATATGAGGAGGTTGAGTGATTTGTATGGTACAAAATGTTGTTCTGTTCTAAAACGATTCAAAGAATGAGTTAGCTAATTTGAAGTAAATTTGTACTGTTCTAAAACGATTCAAAGAATTATTTGTTTTTAATACTGAAATATATATAGTCTTCCATTTATATTACAAATATATTTGTATGCTCTTTCATTTATAGTTATTCTCGTTATCTGAAACAGGTTAGTCACTAACATTAGTGTTAAGATTGACTAATTGTTTAATCATGTAATATTTGAATAGATTAAACACCATAATTCATGTTTTGAAAAAGACATCTTCTAGAGAAAACAAGTAAGCAGAGAAAGCTCTGTTTTATGTAAAAATTAAAAACAAATTTTGAGAGAAAACGAACATGATGATGATGAGCGTGACAGCAACATATCATCATTATTATGTTATTTTAAAAATTAATCCAAAGTTTTAATTTTCCCGCACCAACCCCACTTTTCTTTTGTATCCGTCCAATAACCAGACCAAGTACCCAACGGCGTCGTTTTACTTTGACCACGTCTACCCCCTATATTATCCAAACATTTCAAATCGCCCCACTAGTTTGTTTTTTCCTAAACTGTTACGAAACATCACATTATAATTGAGTGGTTAAATGTTAAAATATAAGCTCTGGGTGAAATTTAAGTTGACTAAATATTCAAGGGGTTTAAGCAAGAGTTTATGGAAAGAAGAAGAAAAAAAAAGTAATGGAAAAAGGATAAAGAGCACAGATCATCTTCTACATCTCTATAAATACGCTTTCTACATTTTCGGATCGTTGAACAACATCTCTCTCTCTCTCTCTCTCTCTCTCTAAACCCATTAAAGTAATTTAGCTCCTCATAGATTCTCGAGAAGAACACTTCCATGGCGACTAAAGTATATATCGTGTATGTCAAAGTTTCCATTTTTTTATTATATTTTTTTTGGGTGATTAAAGTTACGATTTTTTTCCAAGCTAATCGATGGGTTTCGCTGTAAAAATCGTAACTTTTTTTCTCTCTGATTCACTTCAATGACTTGACTTGATCAGTGTTGATCGAAGAATTTTTCTATGGTTTATTGATTTTTTATCTGATTTTATGTAAATTTACTTACTTTGTGATTGTTTGATTGGTCTTTTGATTAAAGTTTGGATCTTTGATACTTCTGTTTGTCAATATGAGATTGAATGGATTGTGATTTAGCTACTTGGTGGTGGGTTTGATTCCAATTTTGACTTTTTAAGTTCTTTGACATTTGTAGGTACTACTCTATGTATGGTCATGTTGAGAAATTGGCTGAAGAAATAAGGAAAGGAGCTGCTTCTGTTGAAGGTGTTGAAGCTAAACTATGGCAGGTCATATTGCTTACTACTTTGTTTTTGTTGCATTGTCTATTTTATTAGTCACAATTGGCTTTTATGTTTCAGTGAGAAACTATGTTAATGGATATAAGTGGCTATCAAGTCTTTAATAGTAGGATTGAGTATATATAGTAGTTTGGTTATCTTGAGGAAGGGATAGGACCTTTTAACATTAGTGTACAGAACTCTTGGGTTGGGTCATTGCCATTGCCATTTCCAAGTTTCTTGATTTTGGATTCTTGGCTGCTGATTTGCTTTGCAAGTTACTTGACTCATAGAGCTCCATTACTTTTGTCTGCGTTGTTTGGTTGGTATTACTATGGCATTACATGCTCTGCTTCACTGATTTGATTTGGCTGAAAAGGCATGTTTCTGTTTTGGACTCTGCTACTCGAGATTTCGGGTGTCTTGCATTTTAGTTTCTGTTTGCTTAGCACAAGATATTCCAAATCACACATTACCATTAGGCTTTGCTATAGATATCCATGTGAATCATTGAACCTGATGAATTTGTTATCCACAGGTACCAGAGACGCTTCACGAAGAGGCACTCTCTAAGATGAGCGCACCACCAAAGAGTGAATCCCCAATCATAACCCCGAATGAGCTAGCTGAAGCTGATGGGTTTGTCTTTGGTTTCCCAACAAGATTTGGTATGATGGCTGCTCAGTTCAAAGCCTTTTTGGATGCAACCGGTGGACTCTGGAGGGCTCAGGCACTCGCCGGTAAACCAGCTGGTATCTTCTACAGCACTGGCTCTCAAGGTGGTGGCCAAGAAACCACAGCGTAAGTTCTCATCAGGAACAAACACTTCACATCATCTCTTGCCACTATATTTACTTATTGAAAACATTTTGTGTTAATCTATAGATTGACGGCAATAACTCAGCTGGTTCACCACGGGATGTTATTTGTCCCAATCGGTTACACATTTGGCGCGGGAATGTTCGAAATGGAGAATGTGAAAGGTGGAAGCCCATATGGAGCTGGAACATTTGCAGGAGACGGTTCAAGGCAGCCAACAGAGCTGGAGCTACAGCAAGCATTTCACCAAGGCCAGTACATTGCCAGCATCACCAAGAAGCTCAAGGGATCTACTGCTTAGAGCTTAAAAAGATTATGGTATCAATAAGAAAAAAAGAAAAAAACAGTTTGGTTCTGCTTTTTTTTATATTCTTTCTCTTTGAATTTGGGGGCTTTTGTGATTTTTCGGGTTTAATTATCTTAAAATACATGATATTATTTCACAGCAATAATTCTTATCTTGGTTTTACGTATAGATGATAATGTATGATTTGTACTTGTGTTACACTCCAAACAAAAGATGCGTCGTCATTATTCTTGTAGTTTACTTTTGTTAAAGTTGATTGTTTGCTTTCTTTAACCTATTTCTCATTTTACCATAATAATAATATAATCAAGATGGAGTTAGATTGGAAAATTCTAAATTTGTTTTCTAACTAAGAGTTTTTATGGTCATCATCATAGGTATCAATATTTTTCTGTGAAAATTAGTGATTTTAGTTGGTTTATCATTTACTGCAAAGTCAATGTTATCATGAGAGATTGTTGTAAGTGAAATTATGTTAAAACTAACTTGTAAAGGTTCAATGTGAGAACTGAGACCCAATAGAATAAATAATACTAGGTAACAAATTACACAACCTGGCAAGGATTTACTTATTGGATCGTCTAATTAATTTTTATAGCATGTGATTAACATAACTAAGAGTTAGTTCTGAACTTATGAGTATTTGGAATATATAAACCATTTCAAGTTTTAACGATTTGAAAGCAGTCTTCTTAGTTTTTAGTGTTAGAATTTTAGTAGCAGACCTAACATTGGTTTTTGTTTGGGCCACAAACATTTGCTACTTGCTAGTAATAGAACTTCGCTGGGCCAAAATAAATATTGCTCTCACTTTTGCATCTTTCTTTGTTGTTTTGAATTTTATTGGTGAAATGGTTTCATTACAATTTATATAAGTTGGTTTAAGTTTAGAATGTTATTTTATCATTTTAGATTTCTGATGTAAACTTTTTAGTAGTAAAAATTTAACATTATTTTTGTAGCATTAATGACTATGTAAACCATAACGTCATTTTCGACAATACGAACATTGTCGCTTGAAGCAAAGACAATCAGCATTTTAAACTGGTTTATCTCGGCCAAACCCTTATTTTATAATGTTAATCCCGTGATTAAAGCTCATAGACTAATTAACATGCAAGTAAGCGGGAAAAAACCCTAAGAGTGGTCCGGTGACATACATTAATCAAATGTAAATATACTTTAAAATGTTCAATTCGATCATCCTTCTTTCATGATCAACCGGAATTTCTAAAGGTATATATATTTAGAGTTAGTTTAGTTTAAAAAATTAAATTGTAAAGTTTCGTTCAAGCTTGAGCATAATCGAATATTCTCCAGAACGAGGATTGATGAAGGATGTTTTAGAGGATATTGTAGTTTAGATATATAGAGATTAGTGAAAATAATTCCTCTCGAAAACAAACCATTTTTCATATATTATAGTAAACTATTTGTATTCATTAATATGGTCAGTAGTGGTACCCTATCCATACGAATAGTAGTACTTCATAAACTTATCCAAAAGAACAGTTACATTTAACATATGAGCGACATAAATAAATTAGTTAGACAAAGACATCAGTATTGTCAAAGTATAAGATTAACATCAATTGTTTTATGTTATATAAAGAAAAAGGAATATCACAGTTAGTTCATCGGTCAGAATCAGACTGTTTTGATTAATTGAATCTGAATTGTACATAATATCAGTTGAGAGTTTGAGGAAGAATAGTTATATATTTATGGATTTGCTCTACTTATAATTATTTACTATGGTTTTCGGTTGATATTGGATATGAAAGACTATAAAAATGAAGAGACCAATAACTATAGTCTTCAGACGTATTGTTTATTCGCTTAATTTACTACTTTTTCTAATAAAAATATTGCACGAAGTCACTGAAACCTAAAGAGATGTTCCCTTAAATAATTTAGCCAATACTATAACATATCCAACAATCCGTGGATGAACATTTTTAGTAAGCATGAATAGATATATACCTTAAATAAAATAAGAAATAGTTAATATAATAACAAAGTTCACATCATCGTTTCATTAATGTGTTGCATGAACGAGTGGCAACACTATGTTAGGTATAAGTTGTAACATGTGCATGACCCGAAAAAAGAGTATCATGTCGTTCGATGAATAATGAAAGTATCTACCAAAATATATTTTCTCCAAGTGATGAATAATGTATAATGTAGTTCTAGTTTTCTGTAAGATGAAAGTATAAGTCTTAAGAAAAATATAGAACAAGAATTCTTAACCAAGTTTTCTTAAATAACTTAATATCATGAAATCTGAAATTTTAATTCATTATGCGTACCATATTGAAATCGAAATTTGGCCGCGATCAACAGGTCATGTATTAGAATTTAGAGATACATGTTTGGTTTAAGTAATAATGATTAATATATTTATGCGATGGGAAAACTTTAATAGTAAATAGTAGCTAGAAGATGAAGATGTATATCCGTGGGTTAACCAATTTGGTTAGGGGAATAATAATAATTACGTCAAAAGAAGATGTATATTATGATAATATTGGCAACACTGGTCAGGAGACATACAAACATTGCATAGTGTTATGTTTGTGGTTTGTGTGTCACTGTATGTCAGTATGTGTATACAAGTATACGATATCTACACGTATACTCCACTGTCCACATTTGAAACATCCCATGATGAGCATGTTTGTAGTTATACCGTTCTGATCAGTAGTATTATATACTTATCATGTTATTGTCCTGATGGGGGCATAAGAAACACTTCAAAATTAATCATATTTATTATTCTAATAAGCTCATATACCATTTCTTATTTTGTATAAACTTGGTTATTTGTAAAAGCATCAAGTTTTAATATAAGTGAATGTTTGACCCACACAAATGGGTTGAAGCATATACTATTATATAATTTCTTGTCATTTTGATGTTAGCAAGGAAATTCACTCTAAAGTATGATACCAAGTTAAACAATCAAAATTCCCATTTGTAAAACTACTTTGTCACTAATTTGAAAAAAAAAATTACATAAATTAAAAAAAAATTGTAAGAAAATATTAGACTT
>Ga0041059_1001780_pt1 | contig 16764 bp, 13 predicted proteins | sample AraColnosormetaG_FD_56232 | JGI IMG/M metagenome (GOLD analysis project Ga0041059, IMG submission 56232) | Arabidopsis roots microbial communities from North Carolina, USA - Col MF nosort | ecosystem: Host-associated > Plants > Roots > Unclassified | place: USA: North Carolina | collected...
TCTTCGTCGTCTTCTCTTTCTCTCCTCTGAGTTTTTTTTTTCTCTCTCTACAATTTTTTTTTTGGTTTCTAAAAATTTATTTATTTTAGTTGCAAGAAGGAAAAACAAAAAAAAGGAAAATCAATTATGGAGGAGAGGATGAAGAAAAATGGTGGAATTTGAGAAGTTGGGAGAAATTAAATTATAAATGTTGACAATAATTGCCCTTTCTGTTACGAGTTATTTACGATATTGCCATTACAGCTGTACATAGAAGGAAGGAGAAAAGCTTTTACGATGAGAGGGAACACTTAAGATTGTTTTGTCTCGTTATGGGAGTTACGACGAAAAAGACTAAATTAGCCTTCCTTTTTACGCGCGTTTTATTGTGTTTCTTTTTCTCTCTCTATCTATCTGTTCGAAAATGTGTATTTGTAGTCAAACCTGTATTGTTTTGTTTTTAAAAGGAAAGCTGTCAATTTTTATAAATTAATAATTAGACAATTACGATCTAAAAATGAACGAGCATTTTGAACAATATGAGGTGTTGGAACGAGCATTCTACTTATAGAATAAAATAGTTTAGGTGCAGATAATAGGTTAAGTGTGTTCAAAATTTAAATTACTTTAGTGTGAGCTATTATTGGTCTATCAACAACAAATCATTGATAATTTAAAGATAAAAAGGATGAGAAAACTAAAATTTTATAGTTTTTTGAACTTTTTAGTATATATATATAATGTTTAACATAGTTTTTAACGATGTCGTATTCAAACGCGACAAATTTGTTAAAGAGAACCGTTTTATCTTTTTCCTAAAATTAGTCAAAACAGTTCATTTGCGTCGTCGTATTCTCTTAGCCGTTAGGTTTCTACCATTTGCCAACTTTCAACAAATATTGATTCATTTTCCATCATATATAATTTTAAAACAAATAAATACAATATTTATTTATTGTTTGGATAAAATTTCATACAAAAATATATTGGTATCTCAAAACCATAATTTTACTTTTTACAGTTATTTTACAATTTTGTTTCCATATATTTTGAAGGGCTTTTTTGTAATTTTTTATAATACGGAATAAATGAAATTCAATACCGTGTTTTTAGACATTTTAGTATACAAGGAATGTACATAAAAGTTAAAATGCATTTTGACTAATATCATAGACTCAGAGTCAACATCTTCATTTTAAGACAACCAATTAACTTTTGAGAAAATATAATTTCATATATTTTGTTTTGGCAGTTGATTTATATTGGTCGTTAGATTATTAACTAGTTGTATGTTTTACTAAAAAGTATTAATTTATTGTCTATCTTAAAATATTTACAATAGATTATTTGTAACTAATCTATATATAAAGTTCACAGAACAATATATTGATGTCTCATTTTTACGTTTTGTATTTTATATTTTGTGTTTTACATCATTTTTAGATTATTTTTACATTTTGTATTTTATAAGCTAGTTTTATTTTCATCTATTCTAAAGTACTCATGTTGTTACATCAAGATTTTGTTGAAAAACTTTATACTAAAAATAAATGGAATATATATTTAAGTTTAACATAATGTACATGAGAAAACAAAAGTTTACATTCTCCTATATATCTTTCAAAATACGGTACACTCAATTTGGAGAGAGAGGAATGCAAGAAGACACGGTGAACAACCATAACCACCAGATCAAGATGATCGACAAAAATGTGAGAAATCGTTTAAGTACAATTCGGGGTATAGGGGAATCCATAAGTATGAAGAGGATCTTCAAGTTTGGTTTGCTACAAGACGAGCTTAAGTTCCAATTGTGTTGTTAGAATTTGTTTTTGAAATCGTATTCATTAAGCTGTAAAACATTTTTTTCTTTTTTTGAATATAATTTAACAATAATTCAAAAACACAACAAAAAACAAATTCACGAGGTCATATTTAAACTCGAGCTTTTCCCTATTGTTCTATCAATATTTTGGTTTAAAAATATATTAAAAAAAAGATGAATCAAATAGCTTCTTTTTGAACTTCTTAATATACATGTAATTATATTCTGTTTAAAATTTTTTTATAGCGGTCAACGGCATGACTATTCTGTTCGAACATTGCCAGTTTACTTCTAAATATAGATTTTTGGGTTTCAAAATTTGAATCAATTATCTTTATATTCACAAACCGTAATTGTAATAGTGTAGCACATCACGTAGCTTCTTCAATGTTCACGTAGTTTCAAGCAAATTCAGAAAATCAGCTAATGTGGCTAAAAAACCTTTTTTTGTAAAGACTTAAATTCTTAAATAAAATTCAGTTTGCACGAGAATTTTTTTTTAGCATATATGGAAAATACATAAAATTTAACATAGTTTGATATATTCATCTACAAAACAGTTTAAATTTTTCCAAAAAAAAAATAGATAATATATTCCTCGATACTAAATATGGAAGATACTTACACTAATAATATAAGAAATCAAGGAGAGAACATAATAAAATTTAACAAAACTTTAAGAAAAACAGTATAATAAACCAATGGGAACATCGGATGGGACAACCCAACGAAAACATGCAGAAAACCTCTAGAGGCTCGAAACCTTTTGGATTCATCCACTCATGAATATGAAAAATGCTTCAATCCTATATTTGAGAGCAACTTCCCGCAAATATTTTTGAAGGAAGAACCTAATAGCCTAACCTAAGAAGCATGAAGTTGAAAAAAATTGGTTTTTTTTAACCTATGGTTTTGTAAAAACAATTATATATGACAGAATGTAAAAATCTGACATATGTTCACCATCATTGAGATAATAAAAACATAAAATATTTTATAAATAATATTTGTACATAGCAAATATTATATGGTTTAATATTTCCTTCTCCAATTTTGTTATTTCCAATTTTGTTTTTTAAAAGAAAAAAAAAAGTTATTTCCAATTTCAAACACTGTCAGTTAAGTAGTTATAATGGTCTTGCAAATATACCTATTTATGTACACAAACTGCCGAATAAACCTAAATAACTATCAACTTCCACAAGTTGCATTCGCATTATGTATCCAATCAACCAATAAAACCCTTAATACTGTAGCTAATTCTTGTACGACTTAATTATGAGGTCAAGGAGCCTTTTTAAAAGTTTAAAAGAAGAACATTCAAAGACTTTTGTAAATGGATAAACACGAAAAGAGTTTGACCATAGGATCTAAAAAAATAATGAAATAGAAGCACAACGGAAAGGTCACTGTCGAAGGGCAAAATAGTCAGAAAACTAGAATGGCAAAACTCGTAAATACAAGCGAAAACAGAGGGGCAAACACAAGCATGACAGACTGTCCCGCCAACGCGACCAAAAAAACAAAGACTCGAGCAGCTCCAACTTGTTCCTTTCTCCAACGCCACAAAATTAAATTTCTCATATTTCCAACAAATAGACCCCTGAATTTATTCATCTTTTCTGTTTTGGCCCTACAAGTTTTTATTGTGCATGTTTGTCAAAGCGTATTCTTGTCATTTGTCAACAACCAACTTCCACCATAACTAATCGAATTAGAATTATTTGTTTTGGATAATTGGTTAATATTCGATTATAAGAAAACAATTTGTATTCTTCGTGATGTAGACTAGTATAAAATATTAGAGTGACATTACACTTTGTAATAGAGAAGTCATTTCAACATAACCACTACGTATATAAGTATATTTTTATTTGGATAAATATCATTTCAATTCCAATGCTTATCCAATCCTAATCAAAGAAAAAGGCTCAATTTCCATCACGCTTGGATCTAGATGACAATAAGAACATACCAACTTAGAGTACTTTTTTCTTTATAATAAAAACTGAAACAATCTCGAATCATCATCTTTGTTTTTGGTTATAGAATTAGTGAAATGATGAATCATAGAGAACAAATTGTGATGCGAAAAATTGTACAATATACATAAAAATTGTGAAATGTCACTACCAAATGAATCATTTGATTAGAAAAATCTCACCTAGAGTGAATCATTTTTAAAAAAAGAATGGAGAACTTATCTGAAACCGGACAAGCTTGGCACGAACAGGTCAGTGGCTACATTGTGTGAAGTCCAGCGAGTGATCTAAGCTTCTCGCATAGTATGAACGTGATCATCGTTTGTGGCCCGAGCCGTGCGAAAATTGCAAAGCCTCTGTGTCAAGTAAGAAAACATAATACATTTTTATTTATTTATGTACTACGAATTATATAAATATATCTTCATGAACAAGACGGTTTTTTTTTCTTCACCCTTTGTAAAGTGCCAGAGGACCTTCTTTGCGAACAACCTGAAATATCATACTCGTTAACGATCAACGCAAGCAAACAAGCAATGCTCAGTGAGAATGTATTAATAGAAGGGCTTGAAAACATTACCTTGTAACCGCAATGAAACCCGTTTCTGTAGGTTTTGGTGCTTTCAGAACCTTGCTGCAACATCAAGCGGGTTTTAATCATGTCCATGGGTGCGGTTATCAGTGTGCTTACTAAACCTGCAACCACACTTGAGCTTCATTCCTCAAGTGCTAAAGTAAGTTAGTTTTTGACGCTTCAATTGATTTTTGTCTGAAAAAGAAACAGCAGTAATTACTGCTAAACTTTTACCACAAATGAAGATGAAACCCTTCTTCTAAAGAAGTTCGTTTAACCAGAATCTGCAATTACAAGAAAATTTAGAAGCTGAAGTGTTAGAATCAATAAATGGTTGAGAAGCAGGATTACTTGACAATTTCTCAATTTCAAAACAGATCATGGAAATTACTTCATGGTTTTTAAAAAGTGGAAAATAGTAGTCTTAGAATATGACCCGTTTGGCTTCATCATATGTTGCAAGCTGTGAGGCAGTTAGTGCTGCAGCTCTAACCATGGCAGGACCAACTCCTTTCCATAAAGCTCCTATGCCTTCTTTAGAGACTATTTCCCGCACTTCTGCAATGGGAACTGCGTTTGGATTCATCTGCAACCTTACCTAACGAAATGCAAAATGAAATGTGTCTTAAAAACCGAAAAAGAGATCTAATGAACAGAATAAAACCAATACTTGAGGTTTCATCTACCTTAACAACTTCAACAGGGTTAGTTAATGCAGTGGAAAACGCCCCGGCGAATGCGCCTGATGCTATCTTGACCAAGACATTGGTAGATCCAAATGCCCAATCAAAAGAAACCTTGGTGGGTTCATATAATCCCAATCTAAGACCTCCGTAAAGCACTGATCTAGTGAGAGCAGGAGTCAACCCCAAGTATAAAGACCTACGCCCTTCATTCTTCATCAGTTGAAGAAAGATTCCAGTCTGAAAAAAGACATTTCAAAAATACAAATGTAAGTTAAGTTAACACATCCCCAGTAACATCAATAGGAGCAGTTCTCTAGAACATTATTACCATTCCAATTAACGGACCTCTTTGGCCGACATGCTGCATCTGCAATCTCACTTTCACTACATCTGGACAACGAAAACGACAAGAATAACACATTTAAGAAGAGTGTGATGGAAAGAGAACCATTTTCTTCTCAGTCCTTAAACCTTAAAATGCCACATTATGTACCATAGTAGTTGAGCAGAGACATACTTATACACTGACCTACTACAAGAGCTAGAACATACAGCTACATTATCCAAATATCACTATCGAAGATCGAAGAAAGTTGAAAATCCATCACAAGTGCTAGAAAACATCCACAGAAAACACCTATCTGCAGCAAATTGCAGCATATCAAATCCAAAATTGGAGCCAACGGTTCTAATTCAAACCCAAAATTGGACTACTCATACAAAACTATGAGTGAAGAAGAAGGCATCAGGATCTAACCGAGAGGATGAGTCACGCCAGTGGCCAATGCGACGGAGATTCCGCTAATGCCAAAATGAGACACCACCTTTGAAAACGGCGGAATCAGATTCTGTGGCTTCCTCAATTCTTCATTCCCTTCAACAACTACACAAATTCCGCGACATTTCAGCCAAATTATTGAAATATAAACAAAAATGCAGAAATATAATCTCGAACTTTATACTAAATGGAGAAAACTCAACACCTTCATGTTTTAGTTTATGCGAAAGCAAATCAAAAGATTCGATGATCTTGGGATTGAAATTGAGGCATATACAGAGAGCAAAAAGATCCGACGAACCTGGGATTGAAGTCACCGGCGGGGAGATATCTCCGATCATTTTGTTTTTTCCGTTATTCTTTCTTGGGAAATGGTCTGTTTATACGTCGTGTGAAACGACGTCGCTTTCAGAGATAATTCTCCAGTTATTGATAGCCGTTAGATATCATAAATGAATCTGGACCGTCGGATGATATCATTCTTTTTTTTATTAAAGTAGGCGAAAAGTAAATTCGACTCCCTCTTTGCACTTTCTTCTTCCCGTCGCTACCGAAAGCTTCTGTCTCTCTCACTCGCAGGGTTCTCTGGAACTTTCTGAACGATGCCGAGGTATAGGGTTTAAGATCCTCAGAGTTATACTACTGATACATAGATAGTTACGTAGTTCGAGATTAGGTTTTTTAATTACTTGTTTGATTTTGATTTTCGCAGGTATTACTGTGATTATTGCGATACTTATCTCACTCACGATTCCGTAAGTTTCCTCCTCTTTGTTTTATTGTCTTCCCTAGTAATCGTGAACTCGTTTTAGGTGATGAATTCGATCTCCGGAGGTGTCTATTAGGTTTCCGATTTGGATTCTAGTTTAAAACCAGTATGCTATTTACATATGTATATCACGCTGGTTCCCTTCTTGCCTTTGACTGGATTTAGCTCAATTTAGTACTTGGAATCATGGTTTTGTGGTTAAGCTGAAATTCTACTATACGAGTTCGATTTTTGTTTTGTGAAGTGAACTTAGATCCAATTTTTGTTACCAATTTATAGTTGCATTATGTTATCTATGGTTTTGATGTTTTTGTGTTTGATTAAGAATGTAATCATGTTTCACGGATTGTATTGTACCGTCTTCTCGTATTAGTAAAGTTTTATATTTGATATTTTTTCAGCCATCAGTAAGGAAGCAGCACAATGCTGGTTACAAACACAAGGTACATAAAGAAGAGTTCTTTTGTGTGGTTGTATACATGGTTTTCCTTAATGTATGTTAAGAGTTTGATGATCTTTTTCAGGCGAATGTGAGAATATACTATCAGCAATTTGAGGAACAACAAACCCAAAGTTTGATTGATCAGAGAATTAAGGAACATCTTGGCCAAACTGGAGGGTATCAACAGGTTGGTGCTGTGTTTAATCAGCATATGCTTGCAAGACCTCGCCCTCCCATGATGCTACCACCTGGAAGTATGCCTATGGGTATGCGACCTCCTGTTCTGCCTAGACCCATGATGCCTCCTCAAGGTAATTTCTGTTATTAAATTAGTTTCCCGCTTGCTGTGCGGATTCAACATTCGAAAGTTTTAGTAGGTAACTTTCATAGTAATCTTTAGAAAAGACTACAGATGAAATAGAGTATAATAAAGAACGTCATCCATATAGGTGATTTGAGAAACTTGACATTGCATGAAACTTTAGGCAGCTGATGAATATGAGCTTTGGTTGTCACTTGCTGTGTATCATGACTCTTCAGACCCTTACGAAATAGATTTCATTCATTTAAATCATGTCACTCAAACATCGATTAGTAGGTTTCATACATAGATATTCACATCCTTTTTTTCCCCACAACTGTTTGAAGTGAAATGTAATATTGTACATTTGCAGGTTATATGCCTCCTCCAGGAGTACCACAGATGATGGCACCGCCTGGTGCTCCTCTACCTCCACCTCCACAAAATGGTATTCTGAGGCCACCAGGAATGGCTCCCATACCAGGTCAAGGTGGCGGACCACCAGGAATGGCTCCCATACCAGGTCAAGGTGGCGGACCACCTCCCAATTATAATGGACTACCTCCTCCTCCTCCTTATCATACAAATCCAGCTGCTCCACCAAGTGGTAATTTCAACAATCCAAACCTCAACAATCCGAATCCCAGTGCTGAATCTCCTGAAAGCAATGAGTAGAGTTAGTAGGTCTGAATGAATCATTTTTCTCCTGCCAAAAAATTCTCAGAGCTCTTGTTTAACACAATATCCTACCTTTTCTACTCCAATTTTTATGAAGAGGTTTAGAACTAACGTATGTGAAATGAGTTTTATGTGTTAGATGATTGTATCCATTAGAGTCATGAAAAGGAAAATCTGAGGTTTCTTATCTCTAAAACAAACTGGTTTATGAAAGATTTATTAAAAGGCTTCATTCATTCATTGCTTGTACCAATCAGTAGTAGAAAGAAGTAGACATGCTGCTGTAAACTTATGTATTTCTTTGGTTCCTTTTCTCTGAAATTGAGAAGAGACAGTGCCTGAAACAAGAGAGGAATCCAAAAATTGTAAGGAGATTTGCGTTTGACCAATTTATGTTCTATCCATTAACGTTGATTGGTTCGTAGTTACACAAACACACACTACAATTATAATCTCTGATTTTGGTGATAATGCGTTGCAAACCTGGCATATTCCAGTTTCTGAATCACGATTCCATTCAGTAAAAGCTCAGAGGTGAAAATTACAGCTCCTACATTACAGTTGTTAATGGAAAGATGACATTAATTAACTTCTAATTGTTCTTTCTTAGTAATTTTCATAGTGTAAAATTGGCATTGACGGTTACCTTGATTAACGAAAGGAAGACAGAAATCTCGATCTTCTTTGCAAGAAAGAATCAACACATCTTCTGGAAAGTTTCTATCCTCTGCAGCAATTATCTCACTTGCCTCCACTACCTGATAAAGGAACTCATAAACAACCATCCTGAAGAAGTGCTAAGATGTCTATGAAACAAAATCTCTCAGGTGAAGTGAGTTGTTCGTACCTGCCCTTGAGTCATCTTTACTAAATCAGTAATCATACCTCTGCTTGGTTTAATGCTGGGGGTGATGCAGACTTTAAACCCCTATGAATAAATGTGAAGTTATATGATTTCAGATATTCATGAACAAAGGATCTTTTGAAGCTCTGATAAAAGCTCAAATGAGATAGATTGTGACCTTAAGAAGGGGATGCTGCTTCGCACGGGCCAAAGATGTAAGCAAGCAGAACCCGTCTTTTTCCTTTTTGATATCCCTTAAAATGTAACTCTTCTCATCTATCAAGCATCTTGTTTGTGCACAGCTCTCGAGCCATATAGGCGTAACAACAAATTTACCAAGAGCTATGGCTTCCAACATATTCCTTGTCCGAGCAAATCTGTCTGCTATGAAATGTGTTGAATCTGCTGATGAAGATGCCGGAGAAATTCCGAGTCGAACCATTATCTATGGAAGACACGAGTGATCAATTACAACCAATATGACGTAGTATATACTTACACTGTTAAAATTGATAAAAAGGAGGCTAGAACTATAACCTTCTTCTGCTGCTTGACTGTTTCATCATCCAGATTCTGGCTGAATAAGACTCGAACATGTGCCAAGTTTCTTCGTTTCCTTAAGTCTTTCCACACGAAGTCACCTATTTTACCAGGTCCTCCAAGGCTCGTAGTAAGCTCCTTCTGAAGGAATAACCTGGGGAAATCTTTATTGCAAGGGCTTTCATGACTTCCGTCATATATTTTCCTTGGAGAAGCATGATATGCAACATTCAAGTCAATGACTCCTGATTGGCAAGAAGAGGCTTGTCTTGTCCCACTTAACGATCCTCGTAAGCTGCTTGACAAAGTGTTGGTTTCACTTCTGTCTTTAACTAAACTAGCACCCCAAGATCTCCTAGGTGGGACGTGATGTCTTTGCATAAGACGTGATCTTTTGGCTCTGGGATGCCTCCATTCACATAAGTTGAGAAGACATGTTTTAACAGAGACGTTAGCTCTGGTTCTCTCTTCATTGGTGAATTTTCTCTTCTTCTTAGAGTTTCTTTCCCTGTGTGGAGCAGCACTAAACAGACCATTCAATTTGTCTCTTTCAGGTTCACCCTCAATGGTATCATTGTTCCTTCTAGAAAGATTACTAACTTGATCCCTCATTTCTGATACACTCCCAGGAATTGGGTCTGATTCACAAGCTTCTTCTGTAGTACAGGGAGCATACACTAAAGCACTCATTGCTTCAGCAGCAATTTGAGTGTTAATACCAATGTCAATAAAGTCTTCCTCGGGTTCCAAGGGCTCCTTTGGCGCCTTATCCTCCAACTGAGCATCCTTCTGTGAGATAAACATAATGCCCTCACTCAAACCCGATGCTTGTTCCATCTTGAGATGCTTTGCAGAACTGTTCTTCATAACTCTTTGTGTGGGATGACTTGAGACTTTTCTAATATCACACGGATCCCTAGATCGTTTCTTCACTCCAAAATCATCACCTGCAACCTGATCTTCTCTTATCTTGGAGCATGTAATACTTGCACGAGTGACTGGAGAGGTTTTAGGGTCACTCACATCACACTGATCACTACTCCAATCAAAGACACTCATTTTCCTGGTTGGACTTCTGCTCATAATTCTTTTGGCCAGAGATTGACATCCTTTTGCACCTGATACAGGAGATGACTTCCTTCTGCAACTATTAACCGGGAGATCAACTGGAGACAAATTTAGATCTTTGTCCATCAAAAAGTGGTCAACAAAACCAAGGGCATCTGCTTGTGTTGACTCTCCTGGTTCTTGAGAATCCAAAAAATCAAGCCCTGGACCATGGCTACTAGCAGTAATCCGCAATGAACCTTGGAAACCGGTCACTGTATCACAATTTGATTCTTGCTTGCCTTGAAGAAAGAGATGTAGTAAGATTTATCTGAGTTAATACAAAGAAGAAGATAGAGGCAACATAACAACACAAGGATATGTTTACCTGTTTGACATTCGTGATCATTTGATCCATCAGACTCCAAAAGTATATCTCCAGCTTTCGGGCTTAGCTCCGGCAAACACATCGGCTCACCAGCAGCGACACTTCCATCTTCATCATCACTATCATCCACCACCACTTGGTCGAGACCGTAACATTCCTGGTTCAGTGATTCCTCGTCACCACAATTTCCGTTATCTACTAGCTCCGTATCGTCGTAGAGCACTTGAAATGGGGTTTCAAGTAACGAGCTATTAAGTACTAATGCTTCATCAATCGCCTCTGTATCTTCAATTTCCCCACATCCCAAAATCCGATTAACCTCAAACCCTAAGAGAATCCAGAAATGAAATTGGTACTACGAATCTATCACCTCAAAAATCTACAATTATCAGCAAGAAAAAGAAAATGTAAATGAATCGTAATCTCAAAACTCACTATGATCCGAAGAAGCTGAAGGAGACTGCAAATCGGAGGCGAAATCTTCGGTTTCCATAAGATTGACCATCGAAACTCGAATTTCAATGCTGTCCAAGAAGAAATGGAATCGCTAGAAGCTCCCGATTCGTATACGGTTGGAATCAGAGAAGAAACCCTAGAGGTTCCATTGGTGCTTTAGTCGAGGTGATTGGCGGGAGAGAGACGAGTACAGAGCTGTGTCGAATGGTTTTGAAAAGCTCAGTTCCGTGAAACGATATTTTAGTTACTATATATATTTAATTATGTCAAACGATACATCAAATAGGGCATTTGGTCTAGTGGTATGATTCTCGCTTAGGGTGCGAGAGGTCCCGAGTTCAATTCTCGGAATGCCCCTCTATTATCTTTTGTTTTTTGGGACTTGAAAATTCTTACCTCATTTTCTTCTCAGTATTTCCACTATGTTCTTATCCCTTTAATCTTCTTCACCTATGTTGCAGGAAAAAAAAAGATTATATATTATGTCTTCTAGAAGGAAACCAAACTACTTATTCGACACCTCATAAATGCTTTGCTATTTTTCTACTCTTTGTGTGCGATTTGGTGAAGAATCTTTGAGAATTTGGTCAAATGAACATTTAAGAATGTTACAATTTATCGACATGTCAAAGATTGGTAACACTTTGGTTTTCTTTTCCATCCCATGAATGTGAACTTGCTTACTTAAAATATTTAACTGTAATTTTATAACATTACTTTACGATATTAATTAATTTAGATTTACCAGCAACACATGGTATTAGGATTGTGTACCTTTGTAATTGTTGATATATGAGTCACTTGTTCTAAGAACACATTTCATTACTTTGGATTTTGAAATTCTAAGTTGAAAATCTTTGTTTTATTTTCTTGGCTAGATTTGATGCGTGTCATAATCTAATCCAATTTGAAAATATGTAATATGTTGTATAAAAAGTTAATATGCCAACAAAAGGATAGATCTTAGTTGGTGGAATCAACACCATTAGATATCAAATTGGTCGTATGCAATGTTTCTGTATAATATATCATTTGTCTACTGAATAATATATATCATAATGTTAATTGTTAGCTTTCTGTCGGGTTATGAAGATGGTATTGGTAGGTACGTTGTATAACATAAGAATTGAAAACGTAAATATTATTCATTAGTAGACAGCTCATAATAAGCACACCCACACATGCATGCCACAAGCAATAGAGGTTTTTTAAAAGGTTTTCTTCTTTTAACAAAAGAAAGGCCTTTCTTTGATTTCAAATTTTCAATGATATTAATATTGCAATAAAATACCATGATATAACATATTTTAGATTTATATTAATGATTTATGACCCCAAAAGAAAAAATATATTAATTAAAATATGTAGTTCAACAATAACCTCAGCCTATATGGCTATTATACAATCTTGTTTTGGGAAGAAATCAACACATGCTTATGAACTTTTATGTTCCTTTTTTTGTCTTCATTAGCAAAAGATAAAGGGATCAAGCCTTTTTTACAAACACTTGCATGCTAGTATGCTTCAGGTTCAATCACCGCCCCATTAGATTCTCTCTCCCTCTCTAAAGACCACACCTTTATGTTCCCTCTATATCTATATAAGACGCAAACACAGGGACCATTCTCTTCAAAGACGAGAAATTATAAGTTAGGAAACGACAAAGACCGATCTATATATATATCTCGGAGCAATATAGCTAGCACAAACATGTTTCAGATTGGGTCAAGCTCCTTCTCTATATATACTTCTGATCCATTTCTGCAGATTTAACAATGACCTCTCTTTTGTTCTAACTTTTCTTTTCTATGTATGAAATAGAAAAAACGCATTATTCAAGAATGTGAGCAAGAACTTCCTTATCAAGGGAATATCCTCATCCTCATCATCTCATTCAACTTCAAGGCAAGTACCATCTTAATCTCAAAATCTGAATAAAAATATTCATTGTAAGTTGGGATAAAGGCCATATGTATTCTGTTTATATGTGAATGACAGGGATATACAAAGTAATTTGCTATTACAAGTTGGTTTCTCTGATTTGTCTTCTTCCACAAATCTTATCTTGAAGTTAGAAAGCTTTTACTCTTTCCACCAGCTAAGAAATGTCAAATATGAGAGTCTTACCAAATACTAATACCTAATCTATAGTTGTTATGTTATAGGAAGCTAGAAGGTAAAGTAGCACTCATCACTGGAGGAGCAAGTGGGATTGGCAAAGCAACAGCCGGAAAATTCATCAGTCATGGAGCCAAAGTTATCATTGCCGATATCCAACCGCAGATTGGGCGAGAAACCGAGCAAGAACTCGGTCCCAGTTGTGCTTACTTCCCATGCGATGTGACCAAAGAATCAGACATTGCTAACGCAGTTGACTTCGCTGTCTCGCTCCATACAAAGCTCGACATTATGTACAACAATGCTGGTATTCCCTGCAAAACGCCTCCTAGTATCGTTGATCTTGATCTCAATGTTTTCGACAAGGTAATGATCCATAAGAACATGTGAAAGAACAAATGTGTGGAGCATTTGGTTTTATCTGATCTTATTTTTCTTATGTTCTGCAGGTAATCAACACAAATGTCCGTGGAGTCATGGCAGGAATCAAACATGCTGCTCGTGTGATGATCCCGCGTAACTCTGGATCCATCATTTGTGCAGGGAGTGTCACGGGGATGATGGGCGGTTTAGCCCAACATACTTACAGCGTCTCAAAATCCGCTGTTATCGGAATTGTAAGATCAACAGCTTCAGAACTATGCAAGCACAGGATCCGGGTCAACTGCATTTCTCCTTTTGCGATCACAACATCATTCGTGATGGATGAGATGCGACAGATTTACCCCGGTGTTGATGACTCAAGGCTGATCCAGATAGTGCAGAGTACAGGAGTGTTAAATGGAGAGGTTTGTGAACCAACCGATGTAGCTAATGCAGCGGTGTATCTCGCTTCCGATGATTCAAAGTATGTAAATGGGCATAATCTGGTGGTAGATGGAGGATTCACAACTGTAAAGACGTTAGATTTCCCTGCACCTGACCAAGTGAAGTAACAAAACTCATAATATACAAAGAAAACTGTTCTTGAAACTTCAAGTGAACTAGACTGCACTAGACTAGACTAGACTAGGCCGGTTTCTATTCTGTCAACAATCAAATTTATAGCTGCATTAGCGGATGTGAAAGCTCCATGGAAGCTTTCTTGGTATGAAATGGAAGTTAAATCTTGAGCCATCTTCAACAAAATCTCTCCCATGTCACTTTCTTTCTCTAGCAGTGAACTATAGTAAGACTTTGCAGCTACTTCACTGATCTCCACATTGGTTGGCTCAGGGCAATACTCATCATCCAACCATTTGTGCAAAGTTACTCTCAACCATTCAGATTCCTGATCAAACATTTCACAATCAGCAATCTAAAAAATCATACCATACTATCAAAGCAAGCGACTTTTTCTCTGTTTTCTCATAAATTAAGCAAATTTTAACAAGAAACAGAGGAACCCTAAATCAGCATTCGAGTAAGCAATGTTGGGGAAATTTGAAATCAGAAGCAGAAGAATTGCAAAACCCTGAAGTCAATTGCTTGAAAAAAATTGAAATTGACGTTTAATGGAAGCGAGAAAGCACCTCAATGGCTCTAGAAGGGAGCAACCACTCTTCTGGAATCGTGAGGGCTTGTACGGCTGATTCTGAGTCTTCTTCTCCTTCATGGATCGACGATTGAGACTTTTGGAGTTTCAAAGACGGAAATTTCGGCGCAGATGTTATCGGAAAGCTGACTGATCTTCTCCGAATCGTCGCCGGAAAGCTGACTGATCTTCTCCGAATCGTCGCCGGGAAATCAAGGTGTTTGGTTAATGATAAAGGATGTGACTTTACGACGTTTCGAGTTACGGAAGAGCAAACCCACGAACTCATTCTTCGTCTCGTGGTCTATCTACACTTCACTTCACTGATTATCACAAAAGGCTCTCTTTGGTGGCTGCAATTGAAATTTGAGCGAGGAAGATAAGATGACGTCATATTTTACATTAAAATAATGCTCGTGACGTGGCTATCTTATACGACGACGTTTCATTGCATCATGAACTCATATTGAATTCCAAGTTTGTTTCCAACATTCCATATTCAAAGATTAAAAAATGTACATAGATAAGAGTTTTGAGTTTTGACCCCCAAAGAAAAAAAAAGTTGAGATAAAACGAAATCTTTTAGTACATATCATCAAAATATCTAAAACGAAAACATTATGAGAAAATAGTAACGAAATCTTTTAGTACATATCACCCAACCTCCAATAGGATCATGAGAAAATAGTAAACAAAAACGCAAAAGGTGATAAGAAAATATTTCCCAATTGAATTGGAAGCAAAAGCAAACCCTAACTAAATTTGCAAGCAACCGAGTCACTACTTCTTTCTTCTCCTTGTAAACTCTGTTTTCTTCTCTAAGTATCTCCAACTCTTCCTTCATTGTCTCATCACCATCGTCAAATTCAACAATTTGGTCTTTTTCAGTTTCAGCTTCAACATCAGACGACTCTGTTTCTTCACACACTTCCGATCGGATCTCGTCGCATGATGATGAGTTATGGCTGTCCGAATTCAGAGAAGAGGTTTTGATCAAGAGATCATGCTTCTGCGCCAAAGAGCGATGTGAACGGTATAATTCCTCGAGCAATTCAATGAGCTTTGGCTTATTCTCGTAATTAATCTTTGCTCGTTTCATCAAGGAATCTCCTTCATCTTCAACCTCATCAATCACGCTCAGCATTTCCTTTGTCTTTGAATCAAGCTCTGTTATTTTATGTTACAACAACCAAATTAGTAAGAGAGCTTTTGCGATTAGGGTTAGAACTTGAAAAAACGTAGAAAGATAAGTTTTTGAGTTACCAGAGAGAGTAGAGTTAAGCCAAGGCGAGGAATTTGATGTGTTGTGATTTGCACCAATCCACCACCATTTTGATGTCTCACCCATCGTCTTCACTTGTAATTTTGCACCTACTTCAAGATTTTTGACAGTTTAATTAATGCAAATAGAGATTTCAAGGGTGACGTATCAATCCTCTTTTCTCTCTTTGGCCTCTCTCTCTTTATGGTTTAAAGGTGGTGTGTTAGAGCATGTCCATTGGTTAGTTTCTTAAAAGGAATCCTTAACATTTTATAATACTAAATTTTGATAATTTTATAGTTTAGGATTGTTGATGAATCCTTACAGTTTTTAATGTCCAATGGTAGAATCTTTAAATGAGTTTTTTTAAAAATAAAAAAATATTTTTGATATAATTATAATTTGATATAACTTAATAATTCTTACAAATAAAAATTATCAAAGCTTCAGCAGCCAAAGCTTTTTTTGCTGATGATGTGGTAAATCTTTGCTAAAACAGTTTAAAATGCTTTCTCGACATTGGTGGCTTCAAGAGCAGATGTTTCCAAGAAAGAGAGACTTTCTGTCTTAGCTAGAATCTGAC
>Ga0041059_1001781_pt1 | contig 16753 bp, 15 predicted proteins | sample AraColnosormetaG_FD_56232 | JGI IMG/M metagenome (GOLD analysis project Ga0041059, IMG submission 56232) | Arabidopsis roots microbial communities from North Carolina, USA - Col MF nosort | ecosystem: Host-associated > Plants > Roots > Unclassified | place: USA: North Carolina | collected...
AAAAAAAAAAAAAAGACAAGAGAGAAAATGGAGTGGGTTATAATTGCCACGTGTACGAGCCGCGATGGCTCATGGCTCGAGATGATGAAAATAGAATCTCAGGGTTCGTTGGTGGCTGATGAAGTCGGTGAGGCTCTTCTAGATGGCTATTTCTGTGAACCTTTCTGTCTTCACTTTCTTTCTTTCTTATTCTCATTTTTCATTTTTTTATTTTTTTTTAGGTTAGGTTAATTTAATTTCTATAAGGTTTTTTTATGGTAAACAAATTTATTACAAACATTCTCAAAACAAATGCTAGGTTAATTAAACCCGAATACCCCTATACACTTCCCATCGTCTTCTCTATATATTATCCAATTTCTCAATTATCACTATGCTCTTACAAAACTAAACAAATTCATTAGCAACATATCTAACCTTTAACTAAACAATAGTATTAGCATCATCGATTTCTGTTTATGAGAGTTTAATGACCGATTCAGTGACTACATAGCTCAAGCAACATTCTTAACCAAACCCCGCTAATGCTTCTCAATCAAGTTCTTAACCAACTGTTTTGCCACCCAAAAAAAAAACAATTGGGGTATTGAGAGGTTCCTTGTAGCACAAGCAACATTCTTGGCCAAATCCCGCTAATGATGCTTCTCACTCAAGTTCTTTAAGAATCTTATCTATTACACTACAAAATCTAAATGTTCAGTCCAATGTTTAATTTTTTGTCGAAGGAAATCTCTTTCTTTCCAAGTACAAAACGTTCTCTATGTAATCTTAGCGGTTCTTCTCTGCAAGTCCGATTCGTAGTGTTGGAACGCAGCATCAAGAGCCTGGTGGAGAAAACGGGTTAATATCACTCAGATTTCAATTCATAAACTGGATTACAACGCAATGTCTGGTTTTGCTGGTTAAATTGGATCGATACAATGCGAGTGGAAAAAATAAGACTTCACCAAGACATGATGTAATAAAACTATCTATGAATTGGAAGGAAGCTAACCTGTTGCATTGGACGAACTAGTAAGGAAACTTGATGCCGGAGATCAGACTGCACCGACTGTTTCATTGCCTGGTTTACATTCGGTATAATATTACGGAAACCATAAACACTAGACCATATGCTGTAAGTTTCGACTACAACTCTGCACCTATTCATTTTACCCAAATTTCATGTTTGTGTAAATGCATTCGTATGAAGATATAATGAACTACTTTTCTAACGCATTACTCCGAGAAAAAGATTTGAAGAAGAATTCCATAGCTTACATCGAGTAGTGAATAAGTATTGGACATTGCATCCTTCAGTTTACCAACCTGCATGATAAAATATAACATCCTAGTATAAGAATTTCCTCTCAGTGTAAATAAATTTCAATTTGATCCTGAAGAATCTATGTACATAGCAAACTCTATGATTGGAAGAATGTGAAGTGGCAACAACATTACCTTGGTACTAAGATATGTCGTTGTTATTGGGTAAGATGACCAAAAATGTCTCACTAATTCTTGTATTGATGTCCAGTGCTGTATATGAGAGAAAAAAGGAAAAAGTATTGATGCATTTGAGGGGACAACAATATCCATAGGCATTATTAACCAAATTACAGTAATCAGTATATATTGAGCTGCTTGTTACTTGGGACATTGGAGGATGTCAGACTTACATGTATAACTTCATCCTTAGTGGACTTTGGTAATCTGTCCAGAAAGCTCTCTTGCGGGTTCTTCCCGAGAATATTTTTGGCAGTTGAGATAGTTCGGGTCAACGAACTGAAAACCTGGATAGGGTTTAGCAATATTTAGCTCAGGGAACAAAGCAATAAGCCATGGTTTCTTTAGGCAGCATGCATTTTATATTGAGATAGAATAGCACCTCAAAGGAAACTTCAGGTTTAATCAACGGATCACTTAATCCCGTCATTCTAATCACCAAAATGGATTCTTTTAGTAATCCATAAGCTTCATGGACATTTCTTTTTGACGCCTTTGCTCCTCTGGGTTCACTGAGGATGTTTCCTTGTTGAGATTCAAAGTAATCACGAGGGTCCTGATTCCAAACAAGAGAAGGTACGAGGATTTACGCACCATCTTTCATCATCAACAGTGTAAACCTATTTATCACAAAAAGCCAAGACCTTGATAGAGAGTGGTGCTAATGGGAAGTTTTGTGGTGCTTGAAGATCCTCCATTTCTGTTGCACGGGACATTCTCTCCAACCTCTCCTGATTAGCGTCCTTGGTGATTTCACCATCAGCTTTGCTTACTACCAGGGGTAATAGACATGGATACCTAGGTCAGATGAATATGAATTGCAGCATTGGCCATTGATCAGCATAGAAAAAGAAAAAGATAAGTAGAGCATATCATAATGAAACAGCAAACCTTGTTTCGCCCGTGTGAGAGCCTCTGCAACAATTCTCGTATCTTCAGACTGAACATCTACTTTCCAGTATAAAAGAATAAGTGAGTATCATTGTATACTTTACCACCAAGAACTAAAAGCAGAGGGCCAAAATACATGTTTATCCCTCATCAACTATCTGTTGGGAAGTCATTTGATGGCTATTTTTTATACTGTTACACAAAACACCAGATGAAACAATCAGAGTTGAAAGTGTTTACTGATGCATCTTCCTTCCAATACAACAGCAGCATGACGATTAAGATCTTGTAAAAGTGACCTCTTAAGCTGGTCATTCTGTGGTTCAATAATGTCATTGGTGCCATCGCGCTGGATCCCGTGGTCCTGAGTGACAGGAAATTTAATTAAGCACAAAATAAAATATGATCCAGCAGAAAATGTGAATAACCTTTCAACCAACATATAGAAAGAGCAAAATGTAAGTTATAAGATCACTGTTTTCTGGATACTAGCGTTAGGCTAATATAAAGTAATGGACCTGAGTGGGAGATAAAGCACTAAATGAAATTCAATTTCTAAGCAAGAAATAGATCACATAATTCAAATATAGTTTACACAGTCCATAATTTACATTTGTGAGAACATAAATTTTCTTGATTGAATAACTTATAAAAGGATTGATGAAATTCTAGAAAACAAAACATTTGACACACTGTTACAAGTTGATGCTTATCACCGTCAGTATTAGTATCATCTATGGAGCACAATGCTTCTCATGCTACTACTACTTCTAGGGTGAGACAATATGTAAACACCAACACTGAAAAAGCCGATGAGAGACCTATTTTATCTGTGGAAATTTCTACACTGTTAACTTGAAATTATCGTTTCAATAAACCTTGATGCAGAATGAGTTGATAGTTGGCTTACCATAAGATGGGTGTAGTCATCTCCCTCGTCAGCGTCCATGTCAAGAGTTGGATCAACCCGTCTCATCTACAAACATGACATTTAAAATAAATGGTTATTGGTTAGACCACAATCATTATCCTTTTAAGCAAATGACATGGAAATAATTAATTATAAAAAAGAAATGACCTTTTGACGAGCTTCCTGAGCCAATATCTCGTCAGGCTTCAGAAAGACAGCGAGTTCCTCATCCTCAGCAGCTTCTGCTGCAGCTACTGCTGTATTTTTTGTGCTGTAAAGATATTCTGCTCTAAAATATTTTGTCCAAAAGTCCTTTTCTGTCATCTGGCGTAGAAAAATAACTACGAAAGGCAGTTATGAATCATTGTATTTGATGATTAAACCAATAAACAAAGATGGTCAGAGTGCTGAAGTCTTTGTTACCTTTTTCGGAACATAATTTATGAATGCCTGGCGAACAGCCGGCTTCTCAGCAAAAATCTGAAAGAGTTATGAAGATATCATATGTGAGAAAAGGACAGTAGTATGAATGAAGCAGCATTTAGTTAAAAATGTTTTTACTTTTCAATTCTAGTTTCCCACTGGAATTTGTAAGTTCAAGCACATGATGCAACCCGAACATCTAGTAATGAATTTATGACTCAATATATCACCAATTGCAACTTCAACCCCATTGGCCATATAAACTTATCCCGACCCTGGAGGATCGCGCTTGGATTCAAATTCAGAAACTTATATAGCCCTTACATCAATGAGAAAGATAGTGAACCAGATAGCTAACCTGAAAAATTATCTCAGACGTTAAGTTAAACGTCACCCTATTAGTCTGAAAGATCAAAAATTGAAGAGAGGTTAAACCAGATGAAATGTCATATAAAATTTATCAGCAAATGGATGTATTATACCATACCCGGCCATCAGTAGACGGTTTGATGCCTGAAACCATCATGCTTTTGAGCCCCATCTGTTGTTTTGACTTTCTAATGGAATCTTTACCAAGTAATTTCTGCGATCAGAACACAGTTGATAACTATTACGATTGAGACTTACGAGAAGAGCAAAACTGAAACATCAAGGAAACAAACAAAGAACCAACCTTCCTCGTAGACCAGAATTCGTCTTCCGTCAGGACTTTACTTTCCACAAATTGCTTATGCAATTTCTGCAACTCACTTCATTATCATAATATCAGAAACTTTTACCCAAAAAGAAAGCAACTTTTATAAGTGATTACACACCTATTTTCTCGAAGAAGCTTGAAGCGTAGCTCAAATTCTGCCATACTAAGTTGTTCAGCAGGTGTCAAGACAACTAGTTTATTAGGCTCCTCTTCACATTTAGCAAGGGCCTTAGCTGTTCATAGCACAATTGGTTACAGCAACAACACCACGAAAGAAACACAGAAAAAATACTTAAAATGAATCAATAACACCAAATCATGGCACGTGGAGCTTACTGATGAAATCACGACAAGCATGCATGTCAGGATAATTTTCAAACTCAAAGATATGACTCCTTCCCTGTAATAATCAAAGACGAGGAAACTTCAGTGATACACCTATCAATATTTTTTAGCCTTGAGCAAAAAGGGCCGAGGAAAAACAACCTGCTTGCTGGTCAGATTGAGCCAAGGAGGTTTATTTGATCCTTCTTTGGTATATTTCTGACCTGAGAAATTTAACATGGCACAATAATCATTTAGAGAAATTATTCATGATAAATCTGAATGAACAATATGGATAATCAAACACTTACTTTTGATGTTGTGAGTCTGAACTTTAAGCTTCAAATCTGATTTAGGATCATTTGGGACAAAGAGCAGCATCACTTCACTCTGAGAACAAAAATTGGAAGATCCTTTGAGAAAAAAACCATTGAGTAAGGAAACAAAAATAGAAATCATATAGTGGCAAAGAGTTAAAGTATTCTTACTAATTCGAGGGATCCAAGAGTTCCTGGATCCTTCACAAAGCTCTTGTATTTGACTCGCTTCTCCATTGATATATGCCCAAGGTTCTAAAGCATGGTAAAATTGGTGGATTAAGTTTGTGAGCCGGAGGAGGTAAGGAGTGTCGACGGCGGAGGAAATATTTGAATCTGGCGGAGGAGAACGGCTAGCGTCGGCAGATCAGACAAAAATAGCTAAATAATTTGGGAATTTTGTTAATTTTAAGTTCGAGAGATAATGAGGTGGTTAGAACCACGTGTACGAGCCGTGATAGCTCATGTCTTGAGATGGTTCAACAGTTCACACCCGAAGTTGATGAGTCTCAAGAGCCACGTGTACGAGCCTTGTTTAACCGGGCCTGCGATCAATAGTAGTGTTGTTAGCTTAAGCCCGTATATGTATGGCCCATTTATTGTCTCGAGCTAAAAGTCGCAACTTTTTTTTATTGTTTTTTTTTAGTTTATTATAGGCAGACGATAACATTTGTCTTATTAATTTCATGTTAGGAGGACATTGGTAATTTTCGCTTGTTTTTTTGTGTTTGGTCAATGAATATTTTTTTTTTTTATGGAGCCGTGACGCAAATGGGGGTGGCTAGGTGGGGCAAATGCAATCATGAATAGCAGCCACAATAAAATTAATAAATTGATCGAGTACATATGTCATAAGATAAATGGTCGGTTTTGGATATGTAAGGCGCCGGCATTAGGTGGTATGACTCCACGTATCTTATCGTCGATGCATTGGACGGCTATTAAATAATCAGTCTCCAACATAAAAATTCCAAAATCACACTTCACACATTCTTTTATCATGTCATGAGGCTTAATGGGTCGGTCTTTTTTTTTAGTGGCTAGTGATTTTAGCTGATGTTTCAACATTTTGGTTTTAAGTGTTTCTATTTTGCAGCTTAAATATACATATAAAAATAATAATTTAAAGATTGAAGGTCCTCAAATCGTGTAAATGTGGATTTTTAGTTTGAGAAAGTATCTCACATGAGCCTTTTTTATCATTAATTACTTAATTACAGTGTCAAAATGATTGATAAGGAGTTGGAAAATACTAGGTGGTAATCAAGATGGCCCTTGGATGCTACAAGAGCGTAGGGCCATAGGGCCCATTCCAGAACAATATAGCAACCACTAAGCATGTTTTTGTTTTCTTTAACATTGTCTTTTCTATTTGGCAATTAGTACACTACTTACGTTTTGTGGTAGGAACAAATAATTTGTAATCTTGGCACAAACCAGTGCTTTGTAACTTTGATGATAGAAAAAATTTATTCACTAGTTCGATAACGATTATCAATCATCATAAATAAAAAAAGTTAGTTTAGACGATCATGAAGAGAGAAAAAACAGAATTATTGGTACTATCTCTTAATTTCCCAACTCTGTAGGTACACTCATTAATCATTATGGAGAATGTCATAGTCATGGTACATAATGAATGTGCATGGTGCTTATGGTACAGATGTTCTTAACTTCTTATCCTGGCTGGCAAACGCCAGATCATCTCAACTGGAGGATCATGTTTTGTTCGTAACAGTTAGTAACTAACCAAATTAGTGACAATCATGAGGGATTATTAAAAACAGACATTGATCTATTTTTGATTAGAAAACATTACTGATAAAACTACAAAAATAGCTGGAATGGAGCATTCAAAACTCTGTCCAAAGTCCAAACGGTTAAATTATCACTGACCCAATCCAATAATTAGATTTATTTAGTAAGTATGATTACTACGAAGATAACATTAACAAAATTTTATGTTATTGTCAATTTGTCATCATCGTCTTTATTTTTTATTTCTCAACTTTCTTTGCATTACATCTTCCAACTATATAATTAACCACTCTACTTTCTCAAATCCCACACTCAGAGAAGAAGAAGAAGAAAAAAAACAGAGCTTTACAATTTCTCTCTACAGAGATCGAAGATATGGAAGGCAAGGAAGAAGACGTTAGAGTTGGAGCTAACAAGTTCCCGGAGAGACAACCAATCGGAACATCAGCTCAGAGTGACAAGGACTACAAGGAACCACCACCAGCTCCGTTTTTCGAACCTGGTGAGCTTTCTTCATGGTCTTTTTGGAGAGCTGGGATCGCTGAGTTCATCGCTACTTTTCTCTTTCTCTACATCACTGTCTTGACTGTTATGGGAGTGAAAAGGTCACCGAACATGTGTGCTTCCGTCGGAATCCAAGGAATCGCTTGGGCTTTCGGTGGTATGATATTTGCCTTAGTCTACTGTACCGCTGGTATCTCCGGTAAGTCACTCTACTTCTCCAAGTATACGCCTTTTTACTGTAATTAGGTTTCCGAGTGTTTGGGTTGTGAAAGAAGACGATAAAGCTATAATCTTGAGAAAATTGTGTTTAGATTTATAGCTTCTTAGCCTGAACTTGTTCCATTTGTATCTGATTCAAGAAATCTCAGAAAGCTACAATCTTGGTGGAATTTGCAGTTTTCTAATATGAATTGTGTCCTTTAGCCTAATCTTGGAATGTATTTTTTTTATATGTAACTCTCAGGTGGACACATCAACCCAGCGGTTACTTTTGGTCTGTTCTTAGCCCGGAAGCTGTCGCTTACTAGAGCTCTGTACTACATAGTGATGCAGTGCTTGGGAGCTATCTGTGGTGCTGGAGTGGTTAAAGGGTTCCAGCCTAAGCAATACCAGGCTCTAGGAGGAGGAGCTAACACTGTGGCTCATGGTTACACCAAGGGAAGTGGTCTTGGAGCTGAGATCATTGGCACATTCGTTCTTGTATACACAGTCTTCTCAGCAACTGACGCCAAGAGAAATGCTCGTGACTCTCATGTCCCTGTAAGTTACCACTCCTTGTAACATATCTGCTAATAGCTTCTTGAAACAATTGAAATGAGTGAACTTTTAAGCTGCCTTTAGTGTGACTCTCATGTCCCCGTAAGTAACCAGTCCATGTAACAATTGCTAGAAACAATTGAAATGAGTGAACTTGAAGCTGCCATTAGTGTGCACTAAAGACTGATTCTCAATATTGGATTTGTTGCTTACCGGCTTGAGTTTTGTAATAATTGTGCAGATTCTTGCACCACTCCCAATCGGGTTTGCGGTTTTCTTGGTTCACTTGGCAACCATCCCAATCACTGGCACAGGCATCAACCCAGCTAGAAGCCTTGGAGCTGCAATCATCTACAACAAAGACCATTCCTGGGATGACCACGTGAGTTTCCACACACTATATACCAAATCGCATTCCAAACTCGGTTTCGAGCATTTTTCCCTGACAATTTCGTTTTTTTTTGTCGTCATTCCAGTGGGTGTTTTGGGTTGGCCCCTTCATTGGAGCTGCACTTGCTGCTCTTTACCATGTGGTTGTCATCAGAGCCATCCCCTTCAAGTCCAGAAGCTAAGTAAAAACAAGACATCAAGTCCTCTGGTTTCTGGCCTTGTCCTTAGTTGCTTCTATAGTTCTATTGTTGATCTACTACATGTATGTGTGCAATGTGTTTATCTATGTGCCCTCTTAATGCAATATTTGTAAACAAGGAAGAAGTTCCAAAGGAGAATTATTTGCAAATTATGATGTTTAACATGTTTATTACAGATCAAAGATGTTTAACATGGATATTGGTAAACGAGAACCTATATAAACCCAAATTAAGATGGTCTATCACCGCTTAACCGGTTAGGTATTGTAATGGTATTTTAAACGTGTCAGTGTCACCAACCTCGCCTAAATCCTAATGGAATTGAGACACAGCCACCAAAAACCATCAGAAAAATGGTTCCATTTGTCAAATACTTTTCAACAAAGCACGAAGATTCCTTGACCGATAGAAAAAAGTAAACTGTATAAGAAAAGAAGTTAAAAATTTACTAGAAACAGGTGTAAGAAGTTGACTGTAAGTTTGATCATTCCACGAGTACGAATAAAACTCTGACAAGAACACTTCACTTACCACAAATCCACAATTACTTTTCTCACATAGTTCCAACAAGCAACTTGTATTATTATATTCTTAACACCAATGGTAATGGATGATGATGCAATGTATTTGTCTCGTTTTCTCATCCATTTATATGATTGCTTTCTTCTCCACCTCACCAATCACTCCTCCTCTAAACTTTTCTTCACTCTCTTGTCTCTTCAAACTTCGGTTACTCCGTTTTAGTCGACAACAATGGCCTCTGTTTCAAGGAGGTTACTGAGGAGAGAGACGATCCCCTGTTTCAGCCACACCGTGAGGAAACTCTTCTCCACCGTTGGATCTCCTTCTTTTGCTCAGAGACTCAGAGATCTCCCCAAAGACTTCCCCTCTACCAACGCCAAACGTGACGCCTCTCTGGTAAAAGAACGAACAAAAAAGAAACCGTTTTTTTTATTGAGTATCTACAAAATTGCGATCTGGGTTGTAGCAAATTTCTCGTCTTTCTTCTGATGTCGATTAACAAATTCGTCTGTGTTAACGTTGTAGCTTATTGGGAAAACGCCTCTTGTGTTCCTCAACAAAGTCACTGAAGGTTGTGAAGCGTATGTTGCAGCCAAACAAGAACATTTCCAGCCAACTTGTAGCATTAAAGACAGGTGCTTTGTGAAATCTTAGTCTTCAAATCCTTCAAAAGCACTAGTAGCAAGTATTGATTTTGTTCCATTTCCTGTCTTTAGACCAGCTATAGCCATGATTGCAGATGCAGAGAAGAAAAAACTAATCATCCCTGGAAAAGTTAATAGCTTTTTTCTTTTCTCTTAGTTAATTCTCAAATTAATGGTGAATCAAGAGTTTCTTACCCTCTGAATTTGATGCTTAATTTTCAGACAACACTGATAGAGCCTACTTCAGGAAACATGGGAATCAGTTTGGCTTTCATGGCTGCTATGAAAGGGTACAGGATTATAATGACGATGCCTTCGTACACTAGCTTGGAGAGGAGAGTGACGATGAGATCCTTTGGTGCTGAGCTTGTTCTCACTGATCCAGCCAAAGGAATGGGTGGAACTGTTAAGAAAGCTTATGACCTCCTTGATAGTACTCCTGATGCTTTCATGTGTCAACAGTTTGCTAATCCTGCAAACACTCAGGTACACTTATGAGTTAGAGAAAGAGATCTTTTTTTATTATTATTGTGCATTCTCATTTGATCTAGAGATGATGCTTGGAATGCAGATTCATTTTGATACAACTGGTCCTGAGATTTGGGAAGATACACTTGGAAATGTTGATATATTTGTGATGGGAATTGGCAGTGGAGGCACAGTCTCTGGTGTTGGCCGATACCTTAAATCTAAAAACCCCAATGTCAAGGTGAGTGATCTCTAAGTTCTGAAGAAATCTTGTGAATATCAAAAAAGTAGATTGCGTTTGATCATGAATGTCTTCCAAATGATAGATATATGGAGTGGAGCCTGCTGAAAGCAACATACTCAACGGTGGCAAACCAGGTGAGAATTTTGAATACTTAAAGACTTTGTTAGTATATCCTCATTGCGGTTGCTGATGGTAGAGTTTTGAACTTTGAGTTAGGTCCACATGCTATCACAGGCAATGGTGTTGGATTCAAACCAGAAATCTTGGATATGGATGTTATGGAGAGTGTTCTTGAGGTATAGTATACGGCTAAAGCTTCCATCTTTTCAATAATCTCAACTCTTAAGGCTTATGTTTTGAGAATACGTTAACAGGTTAGTAGTGAGGATGCTATAAAGATGGCTAGAGAATTGGCATTGAAAGAAGGTCTCATGGTAAGTGTTTTGATGATGTACAGAGATAGTTTGTTTGTTTGTTTTCTGGTCGTAAGTATGGACAATAACTTGTAGGTTGGGATATCGTCGGGAGCTAACACCGTGGCAGCAATTAGACTGGCGAAAATGCCAGAGAATAAAGGCAAACTCATTGTGGTAAGAGAGGACAAGTGTTTTCTTTGGTCTTTGTTATTGATCTATGTGTTATGATTTGGTCAGAAATTATTGTTTTGTGTTTATTATCATATAGACAATTCATGCGAGCTTCGGAGAAAGATATCTGTCGTCTGTTCTGTTTGATGAGCTGAGGAAAGAAGCAGAGGAGATGAAGCCAGTTTCAGTGGATTGATGAAGGAAGACTGACACTTTACCAAAAATCTCGGGAGCAAAAGATTATAAAAAGAAAGATGTAAGAGTAATAAGTTTGTGTTTATATTGTTCTATTGTTGATGTATAATATAATCACAGTATTGTTGATGTTGATCTTGGATATTGAAGATCCAACTAAATAAAGTTCATCATTTTCTGTTTCAAATAGGGATTTTCTGCTGGTAAATTCCGTCTAACTGAGATTTTGCTGATGTAACATAACATTTTACAAGTAGAGCTATACCGATTTCCAACAAAACAGAGGATTGGAAAATCATTACTCTTTTTTGATGAAATAAAACGTATACATTTACAAGCATTGACTATTAAATAAAAGCCATAAATATACTAACAACGACTGAGTAGTTGACCAATATATCACACTCAGAATCAACATTTTTGACTTAATAAAGAAAATAATCTTCAACTTTATAAGGAAAGTATAATCTTCATGATACGCCCTCGTGGCAACAGATCGAACGGCCACAAAACAATCTTCTGTGCTTTTGTAAGCTATAAGCTCCACGTGTCATTTCTGTAACTGTTCTGATCATATTCAAAACAAAAACTTTCAGAAGAAACCTGAAAAAACCTTTCGGAGAAATCTCCGGCGAAAAAGAACCCTAGCGTCGAGCGGCGAAGATGGGCGTAATTGATTTGATCACTAGGGTTGATTCCATCTGTAAAAAGTACGAAAAGTATGATATCAATAGACAGAGAGACGCTAATGTCTCCGGCGACGATGCTTTCTCCCGCCTTTACTCCGCCGTCGAATATGCTCTCGAAACTGTTCTTCAGGTTCGTTTAGATTTCTCCGATTTCGTTTCGTTCTCTGTATGTTTTTGTTTTGTTAACTGTAAACTTGTGAGGGACGTTATAGAAAACAGAGGATTTGTCGTCTGAGACAAACAAAGCGAAAGCTGTGGCGATGAACGCAGAGATTCGAAGAACTAAAGCTCGATTGCTTGAAGGAATTCCAAAACTTCAGAGGCTTTCTCTCAAAAAGGTCTTTTTCTTAATTTTTGTTCGATGACCTAATTTTCTATCAAAGTCTGTGTTGGTGAGAGGTTGGTTTTGTTGCATGTGATGATAAGAAAGGAGTTGTTTTTAGGTCAAAGGACTTTCAAAGGAGGAGCTTGATGCTAGGAATGATTTGGTTTTGTCATTGAGAGATAAGATTGAGGCCATACCAGAAAGCTCTGCTCCTGTTGTAGGTGGTTGGGAAGCTTCAACATCGTACTCGAATATCAGATTCGATACTAATGTCTCGGGTATTATATAATGGTTTCTCTGTAGTTTGTGACCTCTGCGTTATAATATTAGTATGTTGATTAATGAAGACTTTCTCAATTGTATCAGATGACAGAATTGGTAGTGAATATTTCCAGCCAACCGGAGAGTCTGATCAGTTTAAGCAAGAGTATGAGATGAAAAGAATAAAACAGGCAAGTGAGTGTGTTGCTTATTTGGTTTATCATTAGGTCTATAACGATCGATTTCTAAAAACAAGAGTCTAAATTATCTGTAAGCAGGATCAAGGATTGGATTACATAGCTGAAGGACTGGATACACTCAAGAATATGGCTCAGGACATCAATGAGGTTCACCTATACCGATATTCTTTTCTGCGGTTGATGTTCTGGTTTCCTTTATTGATCCTCTTACTGGTACATTACATTACAGGAACTTGATAGGCAAGAACCACTCATGGATGAAATAGATACAAAGGTTTAATTAACTAACACTTGTCCCTGATCTGAGTTTTGTTTTTAACGAGATCGTCTTTACCGTTTCTTGATTCGGTATTTATCATTCAGATTGACAAGGCAGCTACTGACTTGAAAAGCACCAATGTGAGGCTCAAGGATACTGTAACAAAGGTGATATAACTGATATTGAGATCGAAACCAATCTCGTTTTAATATATAGTTAACCTCATTGCATTCTATTTGGTAATATAGTTGAGATCCAGCCGCAACTTCTGCATAGACATCATCCTCTTATGCATACTCCTGGGAATCGCTGCCTTCATATACAAGTAAGTAACCTTTTTTATTTACTCGCTCTTAATCTTGGAGAGTTGAAATCTTGCTTTCATCTTCTTTATCTTTATTTGGCGATTTTGCAGCTCTGTGAAGTGAAAGCTGGTGATGCCTGTCATTTACATTACACATGTTTATGGTAGAGACAAAATATGGAAGTTTCACTTTTCATCTGTCTATTATACACCCATGTATTTTAAAATATGCTTATTAGTTGGTCTAAATAAAATAGCAAGTAAACTCCAATGCAAATCTATAGCTATCTCACACTGATATCTAAAAGAAAAAATCATTATTTATATAAAAAAAAGTTACTCTAAAAGACATTGCAAATTCAAGTTCATGAGCTCACTTCAAGAGAAGAAGAAATACATGACAGATATTACAACTTGCATCACATCCATCATAATTCTAGCAAAAAATCCAGCCAGGTTAAGATTTGTTTGGTGATGCTGATTCAGATAATCAGTTCACGATGTGACTTTTAAGTGGAGCCAACCACTACATAGCTCCTGATTCTTATTGCGCAACTGCAAGCAATGCTCTCGGAGGTGCTTGTGCTGCTAACTATAACAATTTACAAAATACATTATAAAACATATATTCCCATAATATTATATTATAATGTTTTGTATACGTGTGTGTGTGTGGACTACGAGTCTACGAAAATCTAAACCAACTCAAATTGCTTTGTTGTTTGCTGATAGATAGATAGACTATTATAAAAGTAGATTCTCTAGCTAGTACATGAAATCTAGAACAGGGCATGATATGGATTATAGATGATGGTGATTTGTATTGGTCATCTTTTCAATCATTACCCAAATAGTAAATGCCACTTTCCCCCATTTTTAACCTACCCACTCTGGTACTCTTCAATTATCTTTCTCTATAGTGAAAGCATGTCTTCTCCCTTACCATCCTACAATGAATCTGATCACCTTCAGTCAAAATAATGCTACATCAATAAAACATCTGATTAAAAACAAAAATAAAACATCTGATTATAAATAGGTATTCCAGAACATTAGGACTAGAATTTCAGTTTTTCATTTTAGATTTTCTCTTCTGATTTTTATGTTTATATATAATTTGTAGAATAATCATAGTAACTATTACAATAAATAAATCAGAAATGTTCGGTTTTCAAGATTTTTTGGATTTCTGGTATATTTCTATTCAAGTAAAATAAATTCATTGAATTATTACGTTAGAATTGACTGATGGATCTGCAGACCAAGCATGTTACGAGATTCTGCCTTTACGCATTACCATGATCCATTGAATTTAGATCCTTTTGGTAAAAAACTAAAGATAAAAAGATGACTCTTGTCTTTAAAATATTTATTACCATAATTACCAACAAAATTTACAGAAGTGATCACTGGTCACTGGTCAGAGACAAGTTCTGACAAGATCTTAACTACTCCCGGTTAAAAATACATTAATAACTCTTAGACTTAATTAAAATAGCATAAGTTACTGTAAATGGAAATTTAAGGTCATAACTTTCAATCTGCAAATAAACCACTTGACTGGATTATAAAAATGTAAGACTGAAATTTATACTTATGGTATTGATTTTGGATATTCTTAGCATGTAACTCAATTTTTAATTTTCTTTTTAACTTTCAAAGTAAATAAACTACTTTTTATTTTCCTGTCTCGGTAATATTTATTGCTCATCTCTCATTCATATGTAAGGAGTATATACACACATAAAAGCGTGGCAAGTCTAAATGTCAGTAAGAGGGGTGAAAAAAGCAACATCAAAAGTAGAGGGGTGAAAGTCAAAACAAAAAAGAACATAAGGGACACAGAAAAAGATAGAAAAGCGTGGCTTCTTCTATAATAATTCGGTCACGGGACAGTGAAAATCATGAACACCAGAAGCAGCCCATAGCCGTTGATTAAACTCTTCTTGCATCTCATCTGGAACAAACGGTGTTCTACAAAGTGGACACGTCTTCTGATCATGATCCATCCAACGGTCAAGACAGCTCCGGTGAAATATATGTCTGCAATTTCTCAGCCACCGGATCTCTTGTTCTCCTTCGAATTCGTATAGACAAACGGCGCAGTTTTCCGGTAGATCTTCGCCGGAATTCGTTAACTCTTCGAATTTGATAACCGGTAGGATCTCTCTAATTAGGAGTGCGGAGAAAGGTGAGCGGGTTTCGGGTATTCGGGTCGGGTACGATGTGTAATCGGGCCAGGTTTGATCCATTTCGAGAAAATCTGAGAGACCCAAGAAGCGGAAGATAGAGAAGACGATGGTTCTGATGAATCCGAGAATCGAAAGCGTTTGTACGAAAAGCTTCGGTAAGAAAACCTCTGTGTAACCTACGGGAAAGCCCATGGAGAAAGCTAGGGTTTTTAGAGAGATAATAATGAGTGAGCTCTGTTTTTTTTCCTTTTTTTGAAAAAGTTGATTTTTTTAATGTCATGAGGAGTTTGATTTATAGAAATCAAAGGAAGGAAGAAGATGAAGGAAGGAAGGAAGGTACAGGATTCGTCTAAACGACATCGTGTCGTGTAAGATTGATTTTGATAGAGTTAACTGACTGTGACGTTTGTTATGTGAACGTTCCAATGAGGTGAAAAAGAGTAGAAATGGGAAAAGATTGAAGTTGGACTGTGAGATTTGGTTCTGTCACCAACATTGTTGGATTTGGCTACGTGCGTCTCTACAGTATAACTTGGTTTTTTTTTTTTGGGAATAAAAGTATCTGCAAGTTGCACGACGATCAGCACACGTGGTACGTGCGGTTGATGTGGATTGAGGAATTAATTCGTCCTATTTTTTTATAAATGGAATTACGTTTTTTAATTTTAATTTTTGGGATTCGTTGAATGTTATTTAACACGTGAAATTTACACTAGGCAGTAGATAAATAGGGTTACGTTCTCGGTATTAGGACATTTTCATAAGAACAAACAAAAAATAGAGCACTAATTATCATTATTTTAAAAGACATTAGTATATGAAAATTTTATCAAGATCGTTAACTAATCTTGTAGTAAAGTAAGATCAAATGGCTGAGCTTCATTCCGTAAATCACACGTCAAAGAGGTCTCATGCGTTGTCTCTATTAGCATTTATACTGGTTATAGGAAAACAACAAATGTATTTGAAAAGTATAAAATTCTTTTGTAATTACATATGATAAGCTAAGTAGCTAACTACTGTATTAGGTTCTTTTCTTTATTTAACAAGTTTAGATATTTGTTTTGTGATTCTATGTTGGCATCAGTGGAGGTGTATATATCAAATAATGCGAGGGATCACCTAAAATATTACTATTTCTATAAACCAGTTCATTGCTTTTGTCTTTCTTTTTTTTTTTTNGTAAGCTGCTTTTGTCTTTCTTATAT
>Ga0041059_1001782_pt1 | contig 16750 bp, 5 predicted proteins | sample AraColnosormetaG_FD_56232 | JGI IMG/M metagenome (GOLD analysis project Ga0041059, IMG submission 56232) | Arabidopsis roots microbial communities from North Carolina, USA - Col MF nosort | ecosystem: Host-associated > Plants > Roots > Unclassified | place: USA: North Carolina | collected 2013-09-02
TTCCATACTTATCTCTAGGCTGCAACACAACATAAAACTTGTAAGAATCAGAGATGTGTCAAGCAGAGCCATTCAAAGCTAATCACATAAGTGAAGTACTTCATGGGTGGACGTTAAAACCACACCACACCAAACTTTCTTTCAAGCGAAACCATAATAGTAGCCTTATACCAAACCAAACTAAGATAAAACTTAGTGCAACCAAATAAAATGATTGGAAATTCTTCAAAAATACTATTCTAAATTAAATATATATCAGAAATACGTTTAACATTCATGAAGTTAACATTTCATAAACGTTTTTTACCTAATACCTAACCAAACCATAAACAGAAGAAAGAAAAAAACCAAAGAACTGAACTAAATGCCCTAGGAAGTTTTATCAATGAAACTCGGATGATAAAGTCAGCTTAGATTATCTCAGACTAGGTACACATAAGGGTTCCAACACAAAACCAGTCTATCTTTAATATAAAAGAGAACAGTTTTAGGTTTTTCCTACATGATTAGACTGAAAGTGGGATTTACCTGCTTATTGGCGGGATTACGTCCCCAAGAAAGCCGAACTGTTTGTTTTCCAATTACAGTCCCATTTAGTTTCTCCAAAGCCTCCTCTGCATTTGGTCTGCAAGCAAATGTGTAAGCATCAAATCGATTATAGTACGATAAGAAAATACTTAATTCATAGTTAAATAAGATACTTACCTGTTAACAAACTGAACAAATCCGCATCCTTTACCAACAGGAATCTTGACAGAGACTATTTCCCCGAATTCATTGAAAGGTTGCTTTAAGTCTTCATCAGTGACACTAGAGTCAAGCCCTCCAACAAATATCTATGTTATAAAACAGATTAAAGGGGAAAACAAAAACAAAAGAAGATTAACCTTCTCTTGTCACATTCACATGAAAGGTTGAAAACAAGAAGATACTACGGAAAAACAATTACTGTTGTGTTCATTATGTCCCCTTCAGGACGCGTCAAGGTACCATTCGGCATGTATCCACCTGCCAAATCCATCAAATAGTTAAAGTACACAAGAGAGTAAAACATATTGTTGCAATACCAAGAACCTAACAATGAGCAGATTTCTAATGAAACTTCATAGAACTATCCAAGTAGATTATAAAACAAAGATAGTGGCATTGGAAAGAACTTACCTTGTTGTTGATAACCATTAGTCTTCCTCGGGGTAGCAGGACCGATGCGCATAGCTCTACTAGAACATTTAACACCATTCATCTCAGTCATTGCTTTGGTCCTTTCATTCTCATCACCAAACCTCACAAACCCATACCCCTTTGACCTACCAGTATTAGCATCAAGGACAACTTTCGCAGCTTTAACCGACGGATACTTCTCAGAGAAGGTCTCGTGCAACAAATTATCCGAAACATCTGGTGACAAATCCCCCACGAAAATAGAGAGATCAGGTCCATTGTTCTCTAACCGCTTCTCACCGGTGCTAAAACTAGCCCAGTTCAAACGAAAAGGTTGGTCAGTATTTGGCATAGTCGTCCCGTTAAACTCCCGCAAAACCTTATCAGCTACATCATGGGACTCAAACTCCACAAATCCATATCCTTCTGATAAACCATTGTTCTTATTACGAATCACCTTCACCGAAACAATCTCTCTCTGTATTAAACATAAAGAACACACCTTTAGACCAAATTCACAAAGAAAGAGAGATCAAACCGAGTCAGCCAGTTACATAGATATATAAGCAAACTTTGTCAGCAAGTACAGAGAGAAACTGAAAAAGGCAACGTTTTTAAGGTCAAAGCATTAAAAGTCAACGAAAACAGAATCTAATCAAGAGATACATAAATGTTTTGCAATAATGACAGAGAGAGAGAAGCAAACCTCGTCGCCGGAAGCAAAAGAAGAATTAAGATAAGCCTCATCCATCCAGTGATGCAAATCACCAACCCATATGGTTTTATTCTCACCATTAAAAGCGTTTTGATGCTTATTACCACGAGATTGATGGTGAAGGTGGTGGTGATTCGGATACTGATGATAAGGTGGGAACGGCGGCGGCGCGTACATCATCTGATGAGGGATTATCACCGTTGGTGGATACCGCATCCAGTGTGGCGGCGGAGTCGGAGATGTTTTTGGTTGATTCTCCTCTTCTTTCGCCGGCTGTTGCGGCGGCGGAGGCGGAGGAGGTGGTTGATTGTCGACCACTGGATGAGAATCCGAGGATTCGGATTCGGATTGAATCTTGACGTCTGCCATTAAATTTTGCGGCTATGAGGTGTTTTGTGATGTGAAGTGATTGCTATGTGATGTGATGTGAGATTAGGGTTAGTTTCGGTTTCGGACCAAACAGGGCAAGTTTTGAGAGTTGTGTTTGAGATATCTATTAATGGCAAAGTTTAGGTCGAAATTAGGGGTTTTAATCCGGTTATTGTGGTAACTGGCAAATACGGGTCGGGTTTATGGGTTTCTGTGTGTGTTCTGCTAGGTTTTAAAGATACGGTTTAGTTCTGACCTAGTTTAGTGAAAACCGTTGGATTGTACGGAGAGAGTTAGATCTTGACCGTAGGTTTTTGATGATTGTTTGTTTTGTTTCTATTATGAGTGTTTGTTTTTTAGATTCTCTCGTATGTTGTACTTTTCTTTTTCTGCTTTTCTTTTTTCCTTTTTTGTTTATTATTTTCTTAACTTATTTTTTGGTTTTACTTTCTAGTTTTTAAATAGAGGAAAAAGAAAAAAATTGTGAAACAAAATATCTACATAAAGATTGTTGCTGCAAAACTAACATTTGAGAAATGGGATTAGAGAAAACTAACATTTTAAGATTGTTGATTTAGGAACCTTTTAACTTGTAATTTTTTTTTTAACTAACCCAAGTTTAGTGCGACGTAGATAACTTAATTAGAGTAGTAATTAATTAACAAAAGAGTTTTAAAAAAAATCAATTATTATGTGCGATGTTGATAGTTTTTGTTTTGTTTTCATAAAGAGTTAAAGACGATGTAGGTAGTTTAGTTAGTGACTAATTAATTGCCAAACAAAAATCTTCAATGTCATGAATTTGAATATCTAAAGTAAAGGGTAGAGTAATATAATTTTTGGTAAACAAAACCTTTCATTCTTATTTTTTGGAAATGAAACAAAATGCCTCTAAAGATTTTTGGTAAAACAAAACCGTTCATTTCTTATGTAACATTCGCATCCATGTTAAAAAATATGAAAATAGAATATGCAGCTCCGTTAATGTCAACCTCCCATATGTGAGTTCCTCGCCGATGGCAGATATGAGAGTACTTAATAACTTTACCATGAACCAATCAGTAATCTTCTTTCCAAGTACTATTCTCAAATCAACAAAATAAATATACTTAAGAGTTGGCTCTTGAAGGAGAACCTTATATTTGGAAAGATGAGGATTTGAAGGCTTGCCTAGGGAAGAGTTTGCTCATGGCAACAGCGATGCGGAGTCGAGTTCTTTGAAACTGAGACAATCATGAATCTTCTTAGAATCAACTAGATGGGTTATCGCTTGTGTTTTTTCCTTGTTGCGTTTTATTGTAGTTTTCATTCTTTTTGTTAGCTTCTCAGTCTTTTCCGATATTCGTGTATTTTCTGTTAAATTTTTTGAAAATTGTATAAATACTTAGCATTGATACCAAAAATAAAAATATAAAAGAAAAGAAGATAAACAAAGATGGTAAAGCAAGGAAAAAAAACGAGGGACCTAAAAGACTGAGATTGGGTATTAATTAATAAAAGCTTCATCTCAATGAGCATATCGTTAGTCCATAAACATTTTGAATATTTTAACTCTGTTATTCTATATCGTCTAAGAATTCGTATTTAGAAATAATTTAACCATTGACCCAAAACAAAGCGTGATAAGTAAATATTTCCTACTAAACTTCTTCTTAAAGTGTTTTCAGTTAGGTCTATATTTAATGAAACCCATTGATCAACTAGCAATCATAGACAGTTTAGCAAGGGATTTATCATTAATGTATATATTAATTTTTAAAAGCAATTCATTCATTATATAATCTTACAATACGTGACAGTGTAACAAACCCACGACAAAGACATAATGATCATAGTACTGTCAAAACATTGAAATGATAAAGTGATGTCCAAACACCCCTTTAGCATTAGAAGACAAGTCTGAATGAAAATACATGTAATTTTCTATATGATATAAGATTATGACGTATGATATGATCGAATCAATGTCGCCCGTTAGAGTGTCCAACGCCTGGGCTGTTTCCGGGATTTGTTGGCCTAAAGTCTGTGGGGTGGGCAATGACCTCCTTCTGAAGGACACCACGCCGTGTATATGTGACCACAATGCTAGGATGCTCGGCCTCAGTTTTTTTATAAATTCCCTCAATCTCTAACGAAGTAGTTTTCAAATGTCTCTCTTCTGTGTCCTGAATTCCATGCAAAACCACCAATGCAAGGAAAAAAATGGATGTAGAAACTGACCTATTCGACATTCCCATGAGCCGGGGACAAAGACAAATCGATAAAATATAAGAATATGTAAAACAAAACAAGGTAAAATATGTCTTTTTTTGTGAAAGAAAATATATGTGTTGGATTGGAGAACATAAGGTGTGGAAACTAGAAGAATGTGATTTTCGATATTTATATAGAAAATACAAGAGAAGAGCATTTGTCTTAAATAAAATCTAAAATGTGGGGAAATTTTTTACTTCAAAAATGGAATGATGATGTTTTATGATGTCTGAGTATATTATGTAATCCAGGTGATTCATACTTCCATATGTTTCCAACTTTCCATGTCTGCTCTGTATTGTATACATGGCCCATGCATTTACATGCTCAGTTTATTTCATGTTTATTTGGATCATATTATTCAGGACCAATGTGTGTGAAGCTCCCTAGGAACTTAATATGCTACTCTGTCTGTTACTAAATAATAGATTTTTTATCTTGTTTTTCAAAAATATTTGTTTTTTAAAATAAAGTTTTTAGGTTATCTACGCAATATTTATTAGTTATTTTGATGAAATGTAAACTTCAAAAAAAATATTTGAATATTATCGGTTTAAATAATTTAAAACTGTAAATCATAAAAAATATATATATATATATATATTTATAGTCAGCTTTTAATATATTTTCTTAATATATGTGAAAACTCTAACAAATGTTTTTATTTAGAAACAGATAGAATATAGGAATTTTTAATTTAAGACGAGCATTCAGAGATATATTGGAGGCAAGAGAGGCTTTATTTGAGGCAAACAAATAGAAATATAATAAAAATAAAAATGTGAATTTTTCAGGTTTTGTATTTTTGGAAATACAGAATCAAATTTTATATCGGTTTGGTTTAATTCGGTTTTGGATTAAAGAATTATGAAATAAAATAAAATTAATTAATCAGTTTTATTTAACATATGAAATTTTTTAGTATATATTAATTTTGTCTATATATTTAACTTAAAGATTAAAAATTATTGAATTTTGGTTAATTTATTCTGTTGGACAATATCCAGCTCAATTCGGTTTCATACTTCTAAACAGAAATTTCTATATCATACGTTAAAACAAAATTTGGTCTGGTTCCGAGTGATGAATTTTGGCTCAGTTTTCTTTTATGGTGTAATTCGTATGCTTATTTTACCACAAGAAAAAAAAAACTAAATATATTCTTCTACCATTTTTTCACGAGTATTTACCTAAATACATTCAAAGTGCGTATTTTTTTGTTCATGAGTATTCTATCATTATACCTTTAGATATTTAGTAGTAAGCAGCACCGATTAAAGAGAAGGTTGGTAGAGGAAAAGGTTGTTTGATATTACAAAATAAACAACATGAGAGTAAAAATGACTATCAAACTTTCAAATCAAACGGAACAGGAGTTTTCATGCGTAAGATGGATCACCTTCCACTATGGCTTGTCCCCGAAAGTACAGTACATGCTAGGTTCTCTAGCCCATGGCCTACGCTTTGCTTTTTATAATTATATATGATCTCGTTATCTATCGTATTCAACTATGTAATTACAACCGATTTATTCAATCGATTATTTTTTTCGTGGCGAAAAGAAAACACTAAAAGCGTCCAGATTAGTTCTACCGACCACCAAAACTAGGCCTAGAGTGTATCCAACCTCCTAATCGAGTGATATGCAGAAATGGGAGGAGAATGTGTAAAAATGAGAAGTCATGGGCGATACCCTTCAGTGTCCATGCATATCATGTCATTGTGAACATAAAACGGGTGACATATTTTATGTTCTGATAACATGTTATTTGTTTATTGCGTGTGTATTGTGTCTTTATATAGCATGCTATATATGTTGAAATGTAGTTAGCTTAAGAAAGAAAATCATACGCATTATAAATCAATAGTACGCATTATATTTAATTTTAATATGTTAACATATATGCTATACAATTAAATAATGTGTCATTTATTAATCTTGTGTGTGATTTCCAATAAATATGATGCTATGTTCAAATGTGTTGAGATGAAACAAAGCACATGATATAACTCAATAACACGAGAATAACATAAATTGCGGTTAAACCTTTAACCTCTGTCTATAACCATGAGGAGCATTTGAAAGCTGTAGATGGGTAATAAGATGCATTAAAGTTCTGAAAATAACTGTTTGATAAAAGGAAACTGTGTTGGGCCAATTTTTGCTAAAGTCCAAATGGGTTTAGTAAAATCAATTTGTATGAAAAGAAATGAGCCAGGTGGTTTGGTCCAGATCGTGGTGGAACTCCCAAAGGTTTTTGGGCCGAATATTGAACGTGAGAAAATAAGTCGTTCTATTTCACGTCTCTGATGACTCGCTTTTCATCGCTTCCTCAACACCATGAGAATAGGAGTGTTGAGAGATCAAGTCATCGACACCCACTATTGCTAGATTTCTGACTGACGTGAATATATTTGTTGGAAAACAAATTCAAACCTAGTAATCTCAAACCTCTATTTAAACCCACGATTCAAGTCATCTTTTTCACCGATTAAGAACTTGATCGTTTACACACATATAGCAGAAACAAAAGCTCCATCAATCTCTACATGTTTGAGTAAGTGTCTCGAAAGTATCATAGTTTAATAAAACGTTAGAACCATGTGTTCGAGTGCTTGTAATACCGAATGAGTTTGGTTGTATCCCGGGACTCTTAGATCACATATTTCCATAGCTCTATGAGTGATTCAAAGGGTTAAAGAAAGAGATTAGTCTCGTCTCCACTTTCCTTAAACGTTTTTTATTTTAATTTGAATTACATTTTCTGTATTGTTACTAATTTAGCTCCTGCACACTATATTATGACTTTGAAGCAAATCTAGATCAGACAAGGACATCAATTTATGGGCTAGCTAGTTATCACCACCGCTGGAATCTTTATTATTTGGACACTGAATTTGCAAAAGGTAGAAACATTACGACTTTTGAAATTGTCAACAAGTAAATAAAGTATATGGCCCTTAAAAAATATGTTAATGAACTGTCGAGTAAATTAGGTTTCAAAGAAGAGTGTGTTAAATTCTTACGTGATTCATGAAATGACTTAGCCCAATCTATTTTGTCTTGTTCTTGGCACGTAGATGGAGTAAACGGAGTGATAAATCGAAGAGCTTAGAAAAAACACAAATTTAACCACATATAAATGTAATACACAAATTTAAAAGAAAAGACAATAACAACAACATTAACAAACATGTAAAAATTATACAAACATTAAAAAAGCCATCAAATTTTGGCAAAACAAATAATATCAAGCTTCAACTTGGTTTATAAAGAGAGCCAAGCATCGTACCATCTCCATAGCTTCATCACAATCTGGCTCGAAAATATGAAAAACATGATCTTTCTCTTTCGTCTCCATAATCTCAACCTTTCCTTTCCACTCACTCTTCACCAATCTTTCGTAATACATCTTCCCTCTCTCATTCAATATATCTTTCTCCGCCACAGTAATCATCACTCTCTCACACCCTAACCCTCCAAGATCCGGTGACCCGTCCGCAAACGGATTAATCCACGGGTCATCGGATCCTTTCTCGGATGGGCACACGAATTCCCACCATCCGTCCACCATTTGTTTCCTCGCTTCGTCTTTGATCTCTGCTCCGATAGGTTGTGTCCCCCAAAAATATGGGTGGATCATTCCAATGCCTTTGATTTTCAAGGTTTGGTCAGATTGTTTGGCTCGAAATGCGAGGTGGTGCGAGATATTAGCTCCCGCGCTATCTCCCACTAGGAATAAACTGTCCAAGTCGGCGTAGTCGTTGATCCACGGCTCGTTTATGGCTTGGATATTCTTTAGCGCAGTCCATGAGTCTTCGTACGCTGTAGGAAGTGGATGTTCTGGTGCTAGTCTATGTCCAATAATTGATCAAAAAGATAATATAAAACAATTTTGATTATTGTTATGGTGGACACAACAACCAAATCAAACCAAAATAACTCAAACCCAATTTCTCTATAACTATATTAAGTTTTCAAAACCCTTATGTTTTTAAAAAGAGTTATCGAGTACCACGTCATCACTACACGGGAGGACTGTATTGCGGGTGACTTTTGAGATTGTAGGATTGACTTGCATAATTCATACTTGGAAGGTAAACTTGCAAACAAGATTGATTTGAATGGTTGTTTTGCAGAAAACCAAGTTTAATAAAGGATGAAATCAAACCAAAGCCAACCATTGGTAATCTAACCATATTAATCAAAATATTTCTAAAGTTAACTACTAAATATATAATTAATTTAAATATTTATATTATAATTTGCATTTTCAACCAAACTCAAATCCAAATGGAACCAAAATTTTCAAACCAAGCTAAAATGATCTAATAACTCGGTTTTATTTCGATTTTAACCCGAACTAAACCGAAAACAACAAAAATGCCTAGTTGAGTTTTAAATTCAATACGTTCTTGCATTCAACATTAAACGAATGCGAGCGGACCATGTAATATTGGGTTAAATAAGTCAACGTAAACCGGATTAGCTTTCGTTATTGACAAGACAGCGATGGCATTAAACCAATGCGACCGGACCATTCAAAATTGGGTGAAACAAGTCAACTTAAACCGGATTAATACCTGTAATTGACAGAGACGGCTATGACGTTAGCCTGATTGACAATTTTGTTAAGACTGGTGTGGTAAGAGGGGAAGGAAGTGGAGGAGATGAGAAATGCACCGCCATGAAAATAGAGCATGAGAGGAATCTTCTGACCGGGTTGAATCGAGAAGGGTCGATAGATTCGGGCAGATAAACCGGTTTTCGGTTCGATAATGATATCTTTAGAGAAAACCCCGGTTATTGGATCCAAACCGGGAGGACAAACCTCGGTTCCCGCTAGTCTCTCTACCGTTCCATCGGTGTGGACAACTAACCATGGAAGTAGCTCCAACGAGACTTGCTTCTTTGTTGATTCCATGGGAGAGAAAAAGAGAGTCAAGCTTTGATGTATATGTTTGGTAGAAAATTAAAAGTTGAAGAGAGAGCCAATATAAGACTTTTTGTTTAAATGATGATTTTCGGTACCAGCATTGAAATAATGATAGATTGAGACTAATAAAATATTCGTGTTTAACTTGTTTTGATTAGGTGACTCGAGTGATCAACGTGTTTGATCTTTCTAACTAAAATTTAATGATGCCACCAACCAATCGAAAACTATATAATATTCATTTTTTTGTTTTTTAGGTACAAATATAATATTCAGGTTTAATTGTGAAATTTTAGCCTATTAATCAAAAGGGTAAGAAAAAAAAAAAATAGTGTAGTTAAAAGGATTGAATTTGGTACCTTTGGGGCATGCAAATATAGGTTCCCCACTGTACCACAACATAAATAACTTATCACCTTCTAGATATATTATTGTAATTTCTACGAGACTACAGTTTCATGAGTTTTATAGTCTACACTCGGATATGAATCATACGAGGATCACTTTTTGCAAATTATATGTATAGACACTTACAATAACATAGAGTGATGGACCACATACAATATTCTTATTATCTTGGTAGTTCTCAAGGAATTCATTTAGATACAATACAATGATTTTCTTTAGGGTTTGGTGCAAAAAAAGCTTTAAAGTCGTTTATTTTTGTAACATTACTCTCTATTTTTGAAAAATGCGAAATAATTTTTCAAAGTAAAAAATAATATGCAATTTAGGCTTTATACATATATTATAAACGTTTTTTCGTTCACATACATTTGATTTTCAAAAATAGAAAGGTAAGTTGAACTTTTCGTCTCGAGTTCTTTGAATTGATATATTACTTATCAAATTTTAAAAAATATGAGAAAACTTAACAATAGCAATATTATGTATTATTTTTTACTTTATAAAATTATTCTGCAAATATTGTGAATTATTTTTTACTTCAAAAAATTATTTTGTATTCTTTTAAGATGAAGGATAAAGTTATAAAAATAGACGACTACAAGAATTTTTTTCCACAAATCTCCTTTTTATTCAGATGGTCAAACATGGTCAAATTGATACATAATCCACAGAAGTTGTAGAGAGATTATAGATGATGGACTCTTTGTATGTCATTCTGTTTTTTCAGACAGCTAAACGTTATTTAAAAAATAAAAATACAATGCATTAAAAACAACCATCCTCGACTTGTGCTCACGCAACGCTACCGTCTTCATCATTTTAACCTCTCTCGACCATTTTAACCTCTCTCGACCCTTTTTGTTTTTCATTTTTTTTAATTAATTATTTTCAAACTAACCGAACCCAATCAACTAAATTTACCCCTATTTAACTCAATTTTGACCAGAAAACCAAAAAGTTCGATTAATTTCGATAACAAAATAAAATAATAACATGGTTCTTAAACCCAACCCACACGAAGAATCGGACTGCCTTTTGGGGCCACTTGGCCATTGTGTCAACCGGGTTTGACCACAAGTCAATTAAAAAAAAATTATTTAATATATTTAATATTTAGAAAAGTTATATAGTTTATATTAAATAAAAATAAAAATAGTAATACCAAGTTTAACAAAAGTCTAACAATAATAAACAACTAAATTTTAATTAAATTTGATGAATACTAAATCATTGTAATATTCGATCGTCATTTTAGTCTAACAATAATAATCAATTAAAATTTTATTTATTATTTTTAAGTCCAACTAAAATCTAAAACCATAACAGAAATACTAGAGATCATTGATGACGAAAATAAACTAAGAAAACATCACGAATTTAAAATAATGAATTTTGTTTTTTCTCTCTCACAATTCTATTCATTCTTTAAAAGCGGGATTGTGAAGTCTTCACCAAATCTAAAACATTAAATGATGAAAAAGTTCTAAAAATAAGTGAATATAGTTTGAAACCCTAGATTCTATTCCAAAATCAAATGAAAATTTTAAAACCCATAGCCGGCCTGTTTTAATCGCTTCACCAGATCGCAAGTTAATGAAGGGTTTTTTTGTGGATTTTTCTGGTTTTAGATTGTCGAGTATTAGTTCTAAACCCAAATAGGAAAAATGTCCGGGTAGCGGATTACCATGTCGGACCGGACGGTCCGGATCAGGCGTGAAAACAATGCATGTAATCGTATTGTGTCTAATATAGTATTTTTGATTTGTAATAATTTGAAGAAAAAAGAGAGTGTTGTTATCTTTAAGTTTGCCCAAAATCTACAGTAATGTTCGATCATAGTCTTTAAAGAGAGTGTTGTTATCTTTAAAGTTACAACTTTGTAAAATTAGCATAGTCTTTAATATAAACGTATCTTAAACAAAATTATTAAATGTTGAAGTTAGTAACATATAACTATTAATTAATGAACAAATATCTTTTAGTGATTAACCTATAAAATCTCTTGTTTTCTTGTTTCATGTCATCAATCTTACATTCAATACTAAAAGTATTCTTACATCCATAAAAAAAATGACAAAATCTCTACTCATGGTAACGCTCGTGTCTATTGTAATGTTTTACATGGCTCGTCCAATTTTCTCCCAAGAAATTGATCCATATTCACAGGAGGTGCCAAAAGATGTGGCCATATCTCCATCTTCAAAGTTTGATATTTACGTCGAAGCTCCTGGTGAAGCTCCATTCGAAGAAGCTGATTCACCCGCAATGGAATATGATAGGGAGCTTGCTCACCATTACTCGCATAAACAGCTCGATTTTCTTGAGGCTTGCTCTGAAAAGCCAAGCTCAAAATGCGGAAATGAGGTTTTCAAGAACATGTTAGATGAGACAGTGCCAATTACAGATGAATGTTGTCGTGATATATTGAAGATCGGAAAAGATTGCCATCTCGGATTGGTTAAACTCATATTCGCCACATATGAGTATAAAAATAAAGCATCTAAAGGCATTCCAAAGAGCAAACAAACATGGAACGAATGTGTCTTTAGAGTAGGGAGCAAGATTGGTGCTCCGGTCTCTTTTGAACAGTAAACTAATATTTATGTGTGTTATGTGTCTGCGGGTTTTTGTAATTTGACTATTACCATTATAAAACAACTGCTACCATTTTATTTTTGGTAATCAAGAAGCCAAACCCTTACAATATTTTACGTTTTTATTCATCATTCAAATTAATCCATCCAATATAAACTAAAAACGCATATGCACACTGAAAACTTTCAAATATAACATGATTTCGCTGGGGTGGTAAAATGTTCCGAATTCAATATTCATTTTCGATCTAATCGGATATGAAGTTTAATTTATATATATAGACTTTCAAAGTTGAATTTCAAAATATTATTTCTAATTTTGTATTATTACTCTTAAATATTTTTTAGTGGATATGGATATCTATAAAGCACGGATCATATGAATTTTCTATCTTCTATTTTTTTTTGTATCTTATATTAAATTATATTCAAAGAAAAAATAACGTTTATACAACTAGTACATCGTGTTTTCGATGGAGAGATTAGAAAAACATACTAAATCTTGATACAAAATGAAAATGAATCAAGAACAAGCTCGAGCCAAACTTGGAAAGCCACATCATATCGCCTATCCCCCATGCATATGATTGTTGTGATTTGGTTCTTAACTTGTTTATGTATCCAACTGATTAATTGAGCCGAAGTGTTTGGTGATTAATTATGCAGAATTTTCTCCTATTTTCATGTCTAATTATAGAGGCCTATTTTGACATATAGATCTTGACCTCCGGCGACATAATTCCTCATACCTATGAGCTCTCCGGTCCAAATTACATAACCCGACCCACTATTTCGGATATCCTTATTAGCAAACCTGGTACAATTACAATCCTTAGAACACCTCTCCTTACATTCATTCAACCCAATTGTCTGGTCCACAATTGGTGTGCTTGTCTCCGGCATCCTCATCCTCTTCATTAGAAGAAAAAATCCATCTCCGTGGCATACAGCCGTGACTTCCTCACACATCCCTCGAATATATCTCCCAAATCTCAACCAGTCACATTCTTTGGAACAAAGCCTTTGATACAATTACATGTTGGTGACGTTTTCATGTCGTAATAATTGTCACGACCACATATTTGGTACAAATCGCATTTCTCGGTCGGTAAAACGCCAAATAAGTTCCATTATGATGATATCGTATCCCATCTGGATATATGTAATAATCCTTCAGGAGTCAGTGTACATCTCATAGTGCATGCTATGGTCGGTGACTTTGAAACTGCAAGCAACTTCCTCTCTATTCTCTATGAAGTTGTTAACAACGTCAAAGTAGCTCCAGTTTTGCATCGTCGGTATGTAGAGCTGTCAAATGGTCCGTTTATAGACCATTGGGCGTGTCCGAACAGATAGATTTTTTATGGGCTGATTTTGTGTAGTCCATAATGGACAATGGTCTCAAAAAATGCCCATGCCCAATAAAGCTCACGTCTAGATAGGAGGACCTTGGACAACCAATTTCATTAATTTTATTAAAGGAACTTTACTCAGATGTCATAGAAATTAAGTGTATTTACGAGAACCATACAAAACTTTTTTATATTTCTTTCATATTTTCTTTTTTTTTTTGTATACCCATCGTGCCCTACTAAACGTCACAGAAAAAAACATAATTACAAAGAATGCCACTGCCACGTCAGCAAACCCACGTCGCCATGTCAGAAATCACTGACGTGGATTAATGATCTCAGCCGTAAGGCGATACAACGGTAGTTACGGCTGAGTTATGGTATGTTGCGGCTGACTTAAGACAAATTTATTTGAGTTATAAGAAAACGACGGAATTATAGTATAACTCAGCCAATAATTACGGCTGATTTGTCTGAGTTATGCGATAATCCAGCCTACATGACGGCTGAGTTAATGAATTTTGTCTGAGTTATAGATTTTTGAGCATAATCCAGACAACGTTATGGCTGAGTTATTAGAAAACAACTGACTTATTACCTCGACATGACTGAGTTATCTTTTTTCGGCTGGTTGGGTTATGAAGGACGGCTTAGTTATGAGATGTTGTTACGGCTGAGTTATTTTCGAGTGTCATAAATCAGCCGTAAAGAGTTGGGTTACTGAATAACTCAGTCTTGTAATGGCCGACTCAGTTGCAAAAGATTAATTACTATAATAGCATGCAGTTACGACCGAATTATTAAACGATACGACAGAGATATTTATTATCGGTTGAGTTACGACATTAAACGGCTGAATTAACTTGGCGTTTTTTTGTTTTTTAATTACTGTAATAGTATTGATGTCGCAACTGACTTATAGCTTTGTTTGATAGCTGAATTATTTAGGTAAATTTACATGTTCGTTTGGTGGCTTACTTGCCACCTCATCAGTTCAAAACGACGTCGGCTGCAATATTCCATATCAGCATCATCAATGGACCAAAAAATAGGGCCAAATTTTTTCAACTCGTCTTCTTCACCTGCGTTTTTAATACCACCGGAACTTCCAATTCCTCATCGTCTTCCTCATTCTTCTTCTATTTCTTTCATCCTTCTCCCGATATGGTTGATCAGGTTACGTATTTAACACCGATGAAATAGGGTGTAGAGTTGTGCAGATTGATGCGGAAACAACGTAGGACAAACTTGTGAAGTTGGTGCTCGATGATAAAGTTAGACGAAATGTTGCGTCTCTTATTGTTTCAGAGAATATTTACATGTCACAGCTGGCTTATATGCTTAAGAGAAGAAGAAAGGTTTGGTCAAATTACATGTCACGACTGAGTTATATGTTCCAAAGAAGACGTAAGGCTCGGTAAAATTACATTATGGCTGAGTTATATGCTTAAGGGAAGGCGAAAGGTTCGGTCAATTAAAATGTCACAGCTGCGTGATATGCTCAAAGGAAGACGAAAGATGGGTGTAAATTATATGTTACGGTTGAGTTATATGATTGAAGGAAGACGAAAGGTTCGGTAAATTACATGTCACGACTGAGTTATCATTCAAGGAAGACGAAAGGTTGTGTAAATTATATGTTACGGTTGAGTTACATCATGTTATAGCTGAGTTACATCACTTTACGACTGATTTATAATTCAAATCGGAAAGCAAATTTTTTTGGGGGAAGACAACAATCAAATTAAGAAACGTAAGAATATGTTTGAGGGATACATAGGAGAAAGACTAAACCGTATGAATCAAAATATTGATAGAAGTATAAATGTCTCCAAAGAGGAAGACTAAACGAGAGACATGTAAAATCAAAGTAAAAGAGTAGATATTCTTGATTTCAACTCAAACCTTTAACGAATCATGTAGAATTCCATAGATCTCTTTTATTTGGGTTTTGATTTATGATGACTTGAAATTCGACACCAATGAAGGATTTCGGCCGGAAGAGACGAGATAAACCGAGAACGGCGACGAAATTAGGGTTTCGTCGACGGAACAAGAAAAGAGAGCGACCGTTTTTTTTACGAGGATGAACTGTGAAATGTCGAGAAAAAAAGGAAAACCGAAAGATTTAAGGGAATTTTTGGTTCCGTGTAACGTGGATTCGGATAATAACGTGAATTAGGGTAAATGACGTGGATTAGTAACGTGGATAATGATTGTTTTATTTATTTATTTCTTAATTGAAAAACGAATTAAATAATATTATTTAATAAAAACTAATCATGGATGTTAATTGTAATTACACAAATGCTCAAAATATATAAGTAATTAAAAAAAGATGTATATTATTCTTGGAATAAACATACTTTTCTATGATATCCGAGTAATTAATTCTATCAATATTTTGGTGATAAAACTATAGAAATTCATTTTGCTACCCAAACTATGAAATCGAAAAATTGTAATTTTTCGCCAAAAACAAAATATTTGGTTTTCCACCGATACAATTAAATTTGGATTTTGGCGGAAAATTGCGGAATTCTGTTCCCTCCAAAACCGTAAAATTGGATAATTACGTTTTCTACTAAAACCGTAAATTAAATAATTGTGTTTTCCCATAAAAAACCGAAATTGTGTTTTTCCCCAATACAACAGAATCACGAATTTGATGGAAAATTACAGAATTGCACTTTTCGGCCAAAACCATAAAATTGGATTATTGCATTTTTCCGTCAAAACCGAAATTGTGTCTTCTGCCAGTACAATAAATTTACGATTTTGGCCGGAAATTACGGAATTACGTTTTTCCGCCAAACCTAAATTGTGTTTGTCCACCAATACAACAAATCACAAATTTGGCGATAAAATTGCGGAATTGTGTGTTTCCCGCCAAAACTGTAAAATTGTGTTTGCATAAAATTGTGAGTTGTGTTTTTCCTAATATCACGATTTACTTTAGGG
>Ga0041059_1001783_pt1 | contig 16750 bp, 8 predicted proteins | sample AraColnosormetaG_FD_56232 | JGI IMG/M metagenome (GOLD analysis project Ga0041059, IMG submission 56232) | Arabidopsis roots microbial communities from North Carolina, USA - Col MF nosort | ecosystem: Host-associated > Plants > Roots > Unclassified | place: USA: North Carolina | collected 2013-09-02
TATTTATTTAACAAAAAACTTTGTTTTAAAATATTGTTAACAAATATGTTTATGCTAATTTTAAGGGATTGATTTGAAGTTTGTTGGGACTAAATTTGATTGATAATGTGATTGACAATTTAAATAAAGAATTTAAAGAAAAATTAATTATTTTGGAAAAAAGATTTAATGCTAATGACATTAGATCGTAAATAAGTCCAAGTCCAAGATTTATTTGCTAAAATTGCTGCAAAAATGTATATATATATATATATATACATTCTGATGCAAAACACACTCTTTCAGTTATTTCCTATTTTTTTCTATAAATGAAAATGTAAGAATGTATAGTTATGATAAGAAGATGCGTATCATATAGATCTCTTTAGTTTTGTTTTTTTTACTTAACATGTTGATATGGAACAAGGTATACAATTGATAAGTTAAGTTGGATAAAATTTTGTGGTTCTGAGCAATGTAAGTGATATATTATTACATATTTACATCAAGAAGGTGATATATTACGGGGCCACAAAGCCACCATGCAGTTGGTAACCCTAACAAAAAGTCTTAAAGATAGATGTTTTAATTTTGTATCGTACACAAATATCTTGAGTACTTAAAGGACTGGCATATGTCAATAATCTATCAAGGCAGCCGGCTAATGAAATTGTGGGAATAATATTAAAATAGGCTACATATCATTCCACCATAACTAGAATTAAAATGATGGGAAGACCATACCGAATCAAAAATATAAACGACATGAAGTAATTTGGATATCTTTCTTAAGTATAACAAATACGTTTGCATATATTTTCTAATTTAAAATAATTGTTCGACTTTTTTTTCGTCGGTCGATTGAAAAGTGAAATATTTGCCAAGAGTAAGAATGTAAAATATAAGGTTAAATAATTAATCAAAAAGGAAAAAGAACAGATAAGGTTAAAAAGAGGTGGTCACAACGTGAGAAACAATTGATTCGTTATAGTATATAGCTAGGTCGACTAAGAAAATTACAATGTTTCATTTGTTTTCTTATTTAGAGAATTTTGGAGATTCCAGAATTGACACAAACTAAAACGACACGTGACCAACCATTCGCCAAACCTTTCACTAATCCTAACCGTCCATCTTTATATTCTTAGATCCAACGGTGTAAGGTTAACATCACAGCGTAATTAAGCTTTTCACATAAAGCTCCACCTCCACCTCTATGATTCAACAGTCGACAGATCGAGAGTACTCCAAATCGGAAAAAATGGTTTCGTCTATGATTTCGATCAAGGCGGCGCTAATCACCGCCGGAATCGTGGCCGTGTCTCTGTTTCTGAAGTCCTCTGTTCCTATCGCAGTAGACTTCTCTGTATCACGATTCCCGATCTTTTGGAGCTCCTTTCTCTCGTGGCTGAAACCGCCGTATCTTTTCGTCGCCATCAACGTCATAATCACCATTATCATGGCTTCTTCCAAGTTTTATCAGAGCGTTGGAGAGCAAGACGGTGAAGACGACGAGATTTTACTCGGTGGCGAATATACGATTCCGAATGTCATCACCCAAGCTCCTCCGCGACGGTTGGTTGATCTGGACGCAGATTTTGATTTTGTGGCGACGGTTCAGTCGCCGATCCTCGTTGCGGAGGTGGAGATATTGGAGGTCGTGTTTGAAGAGAAGGAGATGGCGATTTCAGGACAGACCAACGGTGGAGATGAGTTTGCGGTGATGAGATCAGAGTTGAATCAGCCGATAATGGAGGAATCCGAGAATCTGCCTCCGGCTGAGAAACCACTGGTTTCGGCTAGATCCGGCCACCGGAAACCGATCAAAGCGAGTTCAAAAGGTACCGGAGAAATTAAGAGTAGGCGAAAACTTTTTAAATTATTAATTTAATAATTGAGGAAAGGATGACGTCATTCAACATAACGGCTAGATTTTATTTGAATTTTCACGCTATATCGACGACAATGACCGATTATAACCGGTTTAAACCGAAATAAACCGTAGAGGGGTAAATAGGTAATTGTCTTATATAGGAAATTCTTATTTTGCAGGCGTTAATAGAAAAAAGAAGGCGTTGAAAGTGGTGAAACCGAACCGGCACGAGACACTGGAGAACACGTGGAACATGATAACTGAGGAGGGAAAATCAACGCCGTTGACTTGTCATTACCGGAAAACCAGTATGTCTGGACTTAACGCCGGCGGCGATGTAAAACCTGTCTTGAGGAAAGCGGAGACGTTCAGGGACGTGACTAATTATCGACAGTCGTCTCCGACGGTGACGTCACCGGTGAAGATGAAGAAGGAGATGTCGCCGAGTAGGGAGGAGCTGAATCGAAGAGTAGAAGCGTTTATCAAGAAGTGTAAGGAAGAGAGATTGGAGTCGCTAAAATTGGAGAAATAAGTGGCTTAATTAAACACGAGATTAATTAGCTTTTTGTCTTAATAATTAATTGTTAATCGTTTTTTACTATTTAAATGTCTTTTATATTTTGTTTTTTTTTATATGGACTACAAGTAATGAAGCAAAAAGAGATTTGAACCATAATACATCTAATCAGTTTAAGAAGGAGCCTTTTTGATTATTAAAAAATAAAAAGATTGTTTTCATCAAATATCTAAATAGAAAATGATATAATTTACTAAAAATATGTTTTACATAAAGATGGATGTCATTTAAAAATAATAGGCTTGGGAGGAGTCTAAAACGGTTGTTTTCACTTGGCTATCCCTAGGGCCCGTTACGTATGGTCCGATTGTTTCGTCTAATTTGCAACATGAAATTGGTGCACATTATTTCTTCATATGGAGTTTGTAACAAAGCAAAACATAATATTCACGTTAANAAAAAAAAAAAAGATTAACCACGATTTTAGTATAAAACTTTAGACCAAAAAATATAACATTTATTATTGGTCTTATCTGGCAAAAGGATCTTATGTCTTTTATTTTGTGATCAAAATCAATCAATTCTTCTTCTTGATCATTCTTATCTCAGCTTTGGTTGCTCCAATGTTAGGAATAATGTGAAAACATATTGTTGAATGACGACGAAGACAATAAACATCTCCTACTTGTATGTGAATTTTGAGTTTTGGGCATTGAGCTGGTCTTATTTCGTATTGTTTGAATCTTGCATATGAACAACGCGTAACAAATTGGAAGAGCTAATGGTCGAGGTCCTTGTGAATTGTGAGTATAGTGGAGATGTACGTAAAATCTGAGAAGGATATGCAGAAAATGAAGAAGGGAGCCTCATGCTCTTATTTTCGATAATTCGATTTATAATCACTGTAAAAAATAAAAATAAAAATGTATAACGAGAAATCTGGAGCCAATAATCACGTGTTAGATGTGACACACACGAGACATATTTTGTTATAACCCTGGACTGGACAGTGAACGGTGCTTACTGCTTGCTTAGCAACGACTCTTCGGTCGATAATGACACCATCTTTACGTGCGATCGTATTATTGGTCGTTTAACTATCGACGGGGAAAATTAACAAAACGAATTAATTATGGACGCGTCCAACTATTGGATTTTCTTGGATTCTCATCCAAAAGAGCTTTCACTCTTTTAGGCCGTGAAATCTAACGGTCGAACGTCAGACAAACTTTGCGACTCACTCTCACCATCAAAGTCACATCACAGGGCAGTTGGATCGCTGTTCTTGTTCTGTATTTCGAAGAAGTTTCGTTTGCCACTTCTTTTTATGTCGGTAATATATTAACTAAAATTGGAATTTCGTATTGCTCTTCTTGTGCTAGATGAGATGTGAATCAAATGAAGCATGGGGATATTATTATTATTGTGAGAACGTCAAAAATACCTTTTGAAATTTCTTACCTTCTAATTTGTTAAAGACGGAATGTCATTGTCTGTAATTTTCTTTTTATAAGTATATAATAATTTAGTACATCGATCTTTCAAATGGTAATATTTCTAATTTATATATTCAATCCAAATGAAAATAAACAATCAAATCAAACAAACAAAGTTTACGTTTATATAACACTGTTAACTATATATGTGTTTGCTCTTTCGAGTCAAGCAACCATTATAACATATCCCTTTTTAAGAAATCATCAATGAGATATTAAAGAAAAACCTAAGAGCTTTTTTAGATATATCAAAAGGGTAAGATCCGAAAATGTAAGGATAATATCTGTGGTTTGAGCAGTAGTAGTATTTTCATCATTGCTGTAAGCGAAATTAGTAGTGGTCGACAAAGAAAAAGATTAAATAGTAAAGAGTGGATGGCCACTTGGGACGAGTCGGAGTCAAATATACGACGACAGTTGGAGAAACTTGACATCTACCTTGGCCCGTTCTTACTTCTTAACTCTTAAAAATACCTTAGTGGGTTTCTGCCGTCAGGGATAATTTTTATTATGAAATCCTTCATTTTAATCCGGTGACATAAATAAGATACTAGATCATTTGAAAGATAAATAATGTATCATAATAATAAAAATAGTGTTTTTGCGTTTTTGGCGATACTCATACTATGGATTAATTTGTTTTGTGGTAGGATATTATTTAATATGAGTAAAATACTTAACAATTTAATTATTTTAAGAAAAGAATTTAATGTCATTTTCTTGTAACATCTTATCAACTAGAGATTATACACTATAAACTTTTGTATCAAGCCGTTTTTAAAATTATGTGAGATTTTACTTTTTCTAAAAACAATTCAATGATATGATTTCTCTTGTTTTTACTTGATTGTCCTTATATAAACCAACCAAAAAAATACTATACTTTAATACTTGTTAAGTAATATTAAATATCCATCTTAGATATTTTACAACTCTTTTTAGGTAAAGATATTTTACAACCTTTTCTTTTCTTTGTTTTGCAAAAGGTTTTTAACAACGCTTTACATCCAATGCAGTTTGTAATCTATAAAAGAACATATAAACTTATACTCCGTAAAGTAATTAGTTATGAATTCGCTCAAAACATTATTCTCGTTTGTCTAAAATTAACATAAAACCCAATATACCGGTAAAAGTAAACATACATGCAAGGCTAAAAGACGTGGGCATAACGTGTGATTGGGAAACCATCGGAAACAAAAATAAGGAATTATAACGAATGGCCATACTAGGTTGACTAATAAGAGAATTATTATTTGACGTATATAAGATAATAAGACAATTATGGGATAAAATTAAGAGACATAAGTGTGGACACGTGAAGCTTAGAGTACGTGTCAATATTCAATAAGACATAAACAACAACAAAAAAAAGGGTTTATTCTCTACTCTTGTTTTGTTTATACAAGAGGATGCATCTACTGCCCCAAAACAATCCTGACCGTTCATGTCTCTATTCTTAGATCCAACGGTATGTATCAGCTATCTCATTGTCCCCTCTCATAGCTTTCTATATAAACCGAAAGAAAGAATAATAGAGTCAGAGCTAAGACTTAAGAGCGTCACAACAATATCACACTCAGATAAATATCAAGAGATAGAGAGAGTAACAGTGATATAGTCGAGAAAATGGCGTCGTGGATGAAAGCGGTGCTAATCTCTACTGGCGTCGTAGCCACGGCTATGCATCTAAAGGTTATTGTTCCTGTGGCTATGGATTTCTCACAAAATCCGATTATTTTGAGCTCTTTCCTCACGTGGCTGAAACCGCCGTATCTTTACGTCATCACTAACGTCATCATCATCGTTGTCGGAGTTTCCTACCGGATTACTACTGTCTCCAGCCACGTCGACGGCAAAGACTATGAGGCTTCTTACAGTGGCGACAATAAGTTTCAGACTGATCATCAGCAGATCGTCCAAGAAGCTCCTCTAAGGCGACGAACGGAGACGAAAGATGCGGATTTTGGTTTCATCGGCAAAGTTTTGCAGATCGTTAAGGAGCCGGAGGTTGTGTATGAAGAGAAGGAGAGGCCGGCGACGGTAGAGGAGGAGGAGAAGAAGTGTATAATTGTGGTGAGCAAATCGGAAAATCAACCTCCGGTGGAGAAGCCTCTTGTTACGGCTAGGATCGGCCAAAAGAAACCGGTGGTTAAGACTACACCAGCAGGTAATTTAATTTAGATATTTAATCACTAAGGTGACGTCATCCGAATTTAGATATTTTATAAAAATCTAAAAACACTATTTGTTAAAAGGTTAATTTCGTAATTTTTCAGAAAGGAATTCTATGAGAGCGTTGAGAGTTGCGAAACCGAAACGTAACGAGACGTTAGAGAATACGTGGAAGATGATTATGGAAGGCAACAAGTCAACGCTTCCGTTGACCAGTTATTACAAGAGACCCGACACGTTCGGACTTGGCGAAGAGACAAAACAATCAGGTGTTTTGAAGAAATCGGAGACGTTTAGTGACAGAACTAACTGTTACCAGTCTCTGCCGCCGCCACCTCCGCCGCTAGTGAAGGTGAAGAAGGTGAAAGTGTCACGGAGTAGGGATGAGCTTAACCGGAAAGTAGAAGCGTTTATAAAAAAATGCAACGACGAGAGGTTCGCGTCGATGAAACTGGACAACGAAGTGGCTCGTCATGGTCTTTCTTATTAAAATCATTTTCTTCATAATTTTTTTGGTTGTCTTTCAATACACGACAATAACAAGTTAACAAAAGTAGAAAGTCACGGATAAACAAAATCTCTGCTTTGTATTATTGATTGGATAAGGGTGGAATTGGTTGGTGCACCTAGTGATATTTCTTCTTCGTTAACAATGTAATTAAAAGTCATTGAATAGATATTTTCTCCTCTGCGTAAAGCCAAAGATATTAGTTAATGGGAACACTATAATTCAATCTACTTTATAATGCTCTTTCTTTCCTAAAATAGGAAAACAAATAAACAAAGGTACATTATCAATCACGATGGTAGTGGTAACATAACAACATTAACATTCACATTAACCAAAAAAAGAAGAAGATAAGATCTTCTCTGGTCTAAATTTGGAAAGAGTCTGCACTCTCAGAATCAATCTCTCTTGTTGAATCTCATCTTAGCTTCAGTTTCTCCACTGTAAGGAGCAACGTGAAAAGCGTACTGTTGAATGATGGAGAAGACGATCATCTCAAGACATACAAGCACATTTTGCAGAGCTTCTTCAAGCTGATCCACCTCCAACCAGAAATGATGCGACTTAATTAATCCCAATCCCACCAATATCTTCAGGACTATTCCCTGTGCAACACATAATTCCCAAGGTTTAAGAATGGAACAAGGCGAAAAATTAGACATGAATGCTTTAAACTTGACCCAATGTAGCAGTGATCCTAAAATCTATTGAGATGAGACTTTTTTGTGTCTCAAGTACCAACCAACAAGCTCTAAACGGTTTTCGTTCGCTACACAATCGAAAGACTTAGATTAAGGAGAAAAATCTCAACGCTCAGACCATATGCACATTACAAAAATCCTAGACAAAAGAGTTCCCCTTTAAACCTTCAGCTCTCAACTAAATAGCCTACGGTCTGTTGTTGAGCTGGCAAAGCTACAATTCCTTGTTAAAGTAGTCCTGCAAACCTTAATGGTCTAATTCGTGGCGGTGAAATATTATAAGGCGGGAACCCCTAAAACATCTTATGACATTCTAGAGACTATATGTATCTTTCCATTGTCTAAACAGCAGATTGAAGAAAAATTTGAATGTTTCCTCATCAAACTCAGTTAGTTGATTGAAGAAACTAGTAGGCAGAGAACTTGTGATTTTGGCATTTGGCAGGCAAAGAAAAAGTTGGAAATTAAGTATTTACCTGCCAAAAGCAGAAGAACACTATCCCTTTGACGCACATGAACTTTGTAAGAGGCTTATGAGGCTCCAACTCTTTAGCAAAAACATGGTAGAATTTCACCAAAGAATACAACGCCAGGGAAACCGAAACATTGAGAATAGCAGTGAAGATCCAGCTCAACCAAACTGGATAAATCCCAAGGATCTGTAATGTTATCATCAAGATGGAACACACTGGGCGGATAATACAAAACTGCCATGTCCATTGCTTGAGCTGTTTCAGTGTGAGGTAATCCAGATGTGTGGTACGGGGCACGAAAAGAGTCATTGGAAACGAATGGTGGATTTCTCGCCCTTTGAATTCATCTGGGATAATCCGTGCACTCATCGATATGTTTACATAACTATACATCAAAGCCAAGAATTTAGCAATGACCTGAAACAAACAGAGGCAAATACAACAAATCAAGAAATATCCACACAGAGAGAGAGAGTTAATGTAGGGAAAATGAGACATGACAGAATCTAGAAGGAACCTACAAGTGCCTCATAGCATTCCTTAACGGCGTCTAGAAACATGAAGAAAGGTTTGCTTCCTTTAGCATCTAACAAGCCCACAAAAGAGTTGATAGCGTAAACAGGAGCCATAAGCACAATAATAAGAATGGCTCTCTGTTCATTAGGTTTCTTCCAGTAAAACAGATGCTGGGATACAAGCTGCATAGTGAAGTGCATCGAGAGCAAAACACAGAACACGGATCCCATCACCGTGATCTCCGCAGGAGATAAAGTAGATAAGTCAATCATTCTGCATAAAATGAAACAAGTTAAGTACACACTGATCATCACGATTCCCAAAAAACTAACAATGGTTGTGAATTCCAATCAGATGTAGCAGCTAGCACAATTATGAAGTGTTTCTAGACTGAATAGAACTAAAACATCATGATTCCTGAGATATAGATACTAATTCAGAAATTCCCAGTACTTAAATAGTAACCTCACTACTTTGACATACTTTCTTTGTCTAAGTCACAGATCTTATACTCTAGAAACCCCAGAATCAAATCATTGACGAACGAGCTAAAAGATTCCAAATTTAACTAAGACACAGCAAAATGGGGCTAAAAGGAGTAACTATACGCCGAAAACCCATTACTTTCAAGCTCTTCAGGATCATCAAAATCGAAACTTTTTGTGATACTGAACTTAAGAGATGAACAAGAAGAAGAAGTAGAGAGAATCAGAAGGCAAACCTTGATTGAAACAAGAGGGAGATTATCGAAGAAGACGATTCAGGTAGAGAACTTCACCGAGTTGTTTGTTATTGTACGATTCATCAATGGTATAGATTTGTTTGATTAAAAGAATTGTTTTTTTGACCAGAATCTGTTCATCATTGACCGGTTCAAAATCAGCCGAGTCCTCTTTGCGACCAAGAAATATACCCAAGTCCTCCGTCGTTATTTGCCGGCCGGTTTGGTTTTCCGTTTAAAAGTTCGAACCGAATTGAAATTTGGTTATTCATTAAAACAAAATTGGTTAGGACTTAAATTGCGGTTTGGTTTGATTTATTTTGTGAAACAAGCAAGAACAAAGAAAATAACAAGTTAAGAAGATGCAAATGTTTGACAAGATTAGGCGTTAATTAAATTATTGTAAGATATGCCACACATGACACATGGATGATGCTGTTACATACTATAAGAGTATAAGGAATGTGCTTTAACTAATAAATTGACGACTCTTTCATCTTATGTTTATACTCGTGTTCTTTTTGTCAACTTTTATGAGGAACGTATGAGACTCGCAATGTCTTGCTTGCACACAAACTCAACATCATATATGTTGCTTCCGGTTAACCTAACTTGTAAGTCCATTCTTGTCTCTCTATTTATAATCTCTCTGTGTGTTTTCTTTTCAAATTCGATGAGGTTGTTATAGACAAGAGAAGACATTTTTATACAAAAGAGTTTATCATTATATAAGTTTCAAACTTTGAAGATATGGCATCGGCTTTTAGATCATCCACGAGGTTGATTCTTGTATTAGGTATACTGATTTTGTGTTCGGTTTCTTCTGTCCGAAGCTGGAGCAAAGAAGGTCATATTCTTACTTGTAGAATTGCTCAGGTAATTAAGTTAATGATCTATTGTTTGAAGCAACTATTTTGGTTATTCTTGTCTTATATATGTATTAGTGAGATATACCTACAAATTTTTAATTAGGATTGACTTTTAAATTGCTATACGTTACCATGCCTAACATCTCATGTAGATGATCATGAATACAAACATGTCTAATGGCATATCAAATTCCAAGTTTTTTTGGTAGAGATCTGAGTCATTTGACCGTTATAAGATTCATAACAAAAGTTCGTATGTGTGTGTTTTTGTGGTGTGACCAGAATCTTTTAGAAGCCGGACCAGCACATGTAGTAGAGAATCTGTTACCGGATTACGTGAAAGGAGATTTATCAGCATTGTGTGTGTGGCCTGACCAGATCCGACATTGGTACAAGTATCGTTGGACCAGCCATCTCCATTACATCGACACTCCCGACCAAGCCTGCTCTTACGAATACTCTAGTAAGTCACAACCGAGACATTTTCAGATAACCTTAATCCGTTTTCTAATTATCTTGAACCGGAGTTAACCAAAAAATCAATTACAAATACCAAACCGGATTAAAAACAGGGGATTGTCATGATCAACATGGATTGAAGGATATGTGTGTGGATGGAGCAATCCAGAATTTCACGTCTCAGCTTCAGCATTACGGTGAAGGAACATCTGATCGTAGATGTATGTCATCATTTTCATTTATTTCATATAATGATGATATCCAAAGTGTAACTGCGTATTTTGTATTTTGATGCATAACTTAAGTTTTTAAAATTATAATATATCCTTGTTCAATCACATAGATAACATGACCGAAGCCCTTTTGTTCTTGTCTCATTTCATGGGAGATATTCATCAGGTTTATTACTCATCATCGATTCATTTCACACCTCCACACATATAGCTCTATTTCCATGTTAAATATTTAATTAACATGGTTTTTTTTTTTTTCCTTAAAAAGCCGATGCATGTGGGATTCACAAGTGATGAAGGAGGAAACACGATAGATTTACGTTGGTACAAACACAAATCCAATCTACATCATGTAAGCTTCTTCTTTTGTCTCTTTCAACTTTAAATTTCATCATGAAAACAAAAAAAAAATTAACGAAGGAAACAAAATATGTAGGTATGGGATAGAGAGATCATTCTCACGGCTCTAAAAGAAAACTACGACAAGAACTTGGATCTTCTCCAAGAGGATCTTGAGAAGAACATCACCAATGTAATAGACACTAATTTATTCATATTTTACTATAATTTTAAGAATCTTTATAATGGTTATCATATATTAGGGATTATGGCACGACGATCTATCTTCGTGGACAGAATGCAACGATCTTATCGCTTGTCCACACAAGTAAGTTTTAAATTACTTGGTTTAAGATTGGCTTGACGCTCGTTTGAAGCTAGCTACAAATTTTGATACTTTTTCTGGTCCAAAAATCTTACAAAGATACTGAAAATAAAATAATAGGTTTTAAACTTTTAATTTATTTGGAGTTGGATAGGATTAAGTTTCACTAACTTCCAATTCAAAGTCAATTAATAGTAGTTTACCATGATTAGTGGGTTGACTAATGTACCATATATATTACCTTATATCACATCTTATTTCCGATGTGAGATTTCTTATGAAACATAATTAGACTCGAACCTTTTGTGTTTCGATATATGTAGTGTATTCATGATCAGAATCTTATTAAGTTTACAACTGAAAACTAAAATATTAACATCATAATTATAGATTCTTAAGTAGGTTTTGTTTGGGTGGAGAAAATATCCAATTTCGAATAACATTATATAAAATATTGAACTAATTTTAATTGTATACGCAGGTATGCTTCAGAGAGTATAAAGTTAGCTTGTAAATGGGGATACAAAGGCGTCAAGTCTGGTGAAACGTTATCAGGTACGTTGTTTGCTTCTTCTTTTTCTCGTACGCTAACAAAAATATTTAAAAATAAACCCGACCAAATGAAGTTTAATTAATCGGATTAATGATTTTTAATAGTCACTACTTTTTTTGTGTGGGATATATGACTGTCTAATATATAATTTTATAAGAAAGCTAAAGGATTTGTTTAATAATTTCCGATAAATAATTTTGCAGAAGAATATTTCAATACAAGGTTGCCAATAGTGATGAAGAGAATAGTTCAGGGAGGAGTTAGACTAGCCATGATACTAAACCGGGTTTTTAGTGACGATCATGCTATTGCTGGTGTTGCTGCCACTTGAACCAAACCCGACATACCGGGGCATCAAAGCATTTGATTAAGAGATTATTTGATACATTCACAAAATTAATTAAGGCTGATCAGACATTCTTTTCTTTTAGTAGCTTTATCTATGTGACAGCTAATGCCTGTGGACTGCTTTGTTTAGAAGTGTTTAGCATTAGATCATATGCTAATTCAATGTTATTAATTCATCGTATGATCGTTTTAGAGATAGTGGTTCTAAGAAAATAAACTAGATTATTTCATTCAAGTAAACCTAGTTCATCTATAAATATTTGATTCCAGTCTAAGACAAATGAGACCAAAAGCTAAATATTATAGATCAAATTGATAAAGTAAATAAGAAATCTAGCATCTAGAAAGATCACAATATATATATTTTAACAAGAGAAACTACATAGGATTTGTACAAAAATGAAATGACAAAATGAAATTGAACTCAACAAACTAGACACTACAAGATCACCAATCTTATCTCACTCCAATAAACCACAGAAAATTCTAAAAAGTGAATGAAAATATTTCTGTGGGAAATGAGAAGATAGAAGATTAAGTTTAGGATCCATGGAAGTTTCTCGTTGAGCCAAAGATGGAAGCAAAAGAATTAGCAAAACCAAGCAAGATCCCAACTTTGACTTGCCCTCTCTTCGGGATCGGACGGCTACTGTGTTCTCTACCACCTTTTCTAGTTCCATCTCCACCGTTGATCATGCTGACTTTACCTCTTCCTTCCATTTTCTGCTCTTCGAAGTCAAAGTCTTGTGGAAAGTAGAGAAGAAGAAGAAGTGAGCTCACTGAAAAACAAGAATGTTTGATTTGCTACAAGTTACAAAACCACAAGGGGACTCGGCTCTTATATAAATTCCCAAGTGCTCTCCAAAACAACCTTGCTTTTCGCTAATATTACAGGTTTAACACAATGCCTAGACGTTTTTGCCCCTTGCCGCCCCTTAAGGCCATAGATTAAGATAAGATCTTTACTTTATTAATCTAGTTTGATTTGGTTTAATAAGGTTTTTGTTTTGATTACATTATGGCACTGAAGAATTTTAAAAAGAAAAATATTATAACTTAATAATTTACGAATAAATTTCATGGTGTTACATATAAATTAATATCTCTTAAAACTAATTAGATTTACATTTTTTTTTCATTTATGTCATCCAAATTTAAGTATTATAATCAAAACAAAAAAAGAACAGTCTAATCATAGGTTAGTTCTATATTCATATGTATGCATTGGTCAATAATGAAGACTAATTATCTTTTTGATTACTTTGTGAGTGTGTAAATCATAACTGTGATTTATCCAGGTACATTGCACGATGGCTGCAAGCTTATAATTAAATAACTAATTATGAAAAATAAGTAGGTTCGCTATAAAGTGGACACCAACTTGTGTTCCCACTAAGAAAAAAAGACTAAAAAGTAGTAATACTCAAATCTTAAGGGTAGATTAGTCATCTAATAAAGGGACCAAAAAATATTCTTACAGTCTTAAAGTGCTCTTTGATTAATTAATAGTCTAATACATGTGTCATTTCGCACTAATTTCACGTGCCTAAAACCAAAGAAAGCTTACATATCTTTTTATGAATTTGATGCCATAATGCATTAACTGAAAGTAAAATTAATAAAATTCTTAATAGTTTGCAGACAAACAACAAAACTCACGTGGGAAAATAAGTAGTGTGAGTGCCACACTAAAAAGTTAGTGGAAAAGATTAGGTGTTTTAGAAAACGTTTATGTATGTGGTTCAAGACTCGCGATATATATTTTGGAGATATAACAAGTAACACAACAAACGATAAATAGTTTGCAAGTTTTTAACTAAATTGAATTCAATTTTTTATACATGAGCTTTACTTTTACTACTTTTAATAACAGCTGACGAAAATAAAAATAAAAGTTCAAGAAAAAAAATCGATCAGTGAAGCTAAATAACAACTGAAAAATAGTGTAAAACATTACACATCACAAGCAATGGCTTAAGAAGAGATGACTAGACTCATTGATTTACATTTGCCTCATATGGCAGCTCTCATGGCTCCTCTTGCAGCATCCCGTCTCATATCATCCGCTTTTCCGCTTCCTCTGAAGTACATGTATACTTGCTGCACACAATCAAATGTTAAAAAGAGTTTTGCTTCAGAACCTATATCGATCCAGAGATTGTATCTGATTAGGAAAGAGACCTGTATAACCCAGATGCTAACCACTGATTCAAGACAGAATAACCCAAACCCAATGAAGTAGAAGATCTGTAAAAAGGAAAAAAACAAGGTATTATCGATGAGTGATAGTATGATCAGGAGCCTCTCTACGTTTATCAGGCAAGATTTATGGTTGCAGCCGAAAAATCAAGGGATGGATAAGGGCTTACCCCGACCAATGCCTGAGCGCTCAACACATCTATTGCAGGTAATATGCCCCTGTATATTTCAAGATCATCAGACACTTGAACATTAACTGTGTTACACCCTAGACGATGTCTTAAAGCTTGTGAGGAAACTTACGCAAGTGATTTTCCTTTGAAGACAATAGGAGGAGCAACTGCAGCAAAGAGGCAGAAAAGTATGTGGAGCTGTAGCCAGAAACAGAAAGCAGATGAATTTTAGGCAAGTCTGTTATAAACTATGCAGAAGATCTGCCACAGTGCCACTAAAACCAGCAAAAAACTAGGGATTCACCATGTAGAACAAGAAAAACCATCCAAAGTTGAATGCACTATCACTTCTGCAGGAATTCAACACAAAGAGAAACATTGAATATGGATATATGGAAAAATAAAAATACTACGAACACTTTCCTACACAAAATTAGTGTCTAGGGATGAAAAATAAGAACCTGAAGGCACGGTAGAGAGGCCGATACCATAACACATAGCCTCCTGGAACACCCGATATGAAGTAAATAACGGCGAGAAGCCAAATTGTTACTCCTGAAAAAAGAGAAAAAAAAAATCAAGACTGTAAATAAACAGAGACGGACCATCACAGAAGACTTGGCCAGCTAAAAAGGAACACAAGACATGTGTAAGAGAACAAAAAGAGACCTTCTCCTTTGATCCAAGCGGTAGTAACGGCGATGATATTCCAGAAAAGTGCGAGAACCAACCCTGTTGGAACATGGACACATGAGTTAGATATTACCAAATTACAATTTTCTTACTTAACCTATATAAGTGAAGTGAATGTAAGAGTATTTGGGTAAATTCCTGATTCTCCAAGTAAGACTATATTTACGTACCCAAATATGTTGCAAATGCAATATACTGTAGCCTTTGGAGACGAACCAGAATTTCATTTGCAATGTCATGGTGGATAAGGGGGAAGAAGGTAGGCCAGTTTTTTGCCTCGATAACAATTCCGGCTACAAAGAAAGGTAATATAAGAGCAAACTTATGGAAGCAAGACTATGAATCAGTAAACAGAGACATATATCATAGGTTACACTAAATTCAAATCCTCGGTGTTGAAAAGAGGTAGATGTTTTACCTCGGGCAGCAGCATCCTGTTTTCGTTTAAGATCCTACACAGAAACAAAATAAATCAGTAATAGAAAACGAAACGTACACAAATTACTTTCAAACTGGAATTTTCTAATCACAAAAGTATAAAAGATGCCACTTCAACAAAATGAATAAACTTCAGGAACTGTAAAAGTGAGTTCCAAAGGGTGATGTTTGAGTTAAAGTTTTACTTGCTCTCGTCGTCTTAGGTCAGCTTCTTTGGCTTGGAGCTCCTTCTCTTTCTTTTTCAAATCCTGTATTCCCAACAATGTAACATTCAAACAAGAATTATTCTAACTAATTCATATAACCCCCTAATCACAAAATGTATAATGTTTACTCCATTGTCAATCAAACCTGTGCACCAGACCCTGGTCTGTCAAGAGGAATGTCAACAGTACGACCATAACCAAAACCAGCAGGTTCGGGAGGCAAAGGCGATAGTCTGGAATTCGAAGCAGCAGGAACACTCCCAGGATTCTAAGAATGTAGACAAAAATTAACAGTCATTAGGCATCAAATGGTCTTCAGAATAAAAAAAAAGAGCACATAGCAAGAAATCATTGAATAGAGATACCAATAGAAAACATCAAAGAGCCAAAATAAAGAACTCGAGCACATCTCTAAAGCGATCTACTCGTGCTCAATTACGTTAATCCTTAGTAACAGCAGTAAAGTAACAAACTTTTAACGAATTTGGATTATATTCTCGTCAACTATCAACATTATCCTCAACAGACATAGCGAAAGAGAGAGGCAGGTAAAGCAAACACAGAACCAGGAACAACCCCCAAAATAAACCCTAAGTAAGAATGATAAGATACAAATAGACCAATTTGAGGAAACCCAGTACGAAGAAGCTAGCTTTAAGGGAGATAACACGCCGGAGTTTCTTCTTTCACTTTCAGTGGTGAAATCAGAGAGTAAAAGCTTACAGCAAAAGGATTGACTTCGTCTTGTTCGTCGAATGTGTTCCGATCGTAACGACCACCCATGGTTTACCAAAGCTTATCTCTCGATTTCACAACAAAGATCAAACCTTCAATTCTGACCTTCGGAAGGGGGAAAACTGAAAAGACAACAATTTGTATTTATCCATTTAAATTCATATTTTAACCTTTGGAATTTTTTTATTAGGATTTCTGATTTTTTTTTTTTTTTTTTTTTT
>Ga0041059_1001784_pt1 | contig 16749 bp, 10 predicted proteins | sample AraColnosormetaG_FD_56232 | JGI IMG/M metagenome (GOLD analysis project Ga0041059, IMG submission 56232) | Arabidopsis roots microbial communities from North Carolina, USA - Col MF nosort | ecosystem: Host-associated > Plants > Roots > Unclassified | place: USA: North Carolina | collected...
CTCTTCACTTTCTTTTCTCATTCCTAGATTCTTCTTCGAAATTAATCAAGGTTTGATTCCAACACATACACAACCCTTAGCCAATTAGCTTTATCCAAACAACACCGTTTGTATAATAACCGGCTCAATTATTTTTTATTATCTTTTACCTTTATTCGACCACCATTTTTATTGTATGGGCAACATAAAAGAAAATTAAGGAACTTGAAATTTTATACTATAGTGGTAACAAGACAACACTAAACCATCAAATACTAATTTGACGTCTTTCTAAGGGTTTTACAGTACAAATGAATCCACTCACATGAGCATATAAATATATTTATAGTTAGGGATATATGATGAAGAAACTTGTAACTAAGGATAGTAAATTTGACTTATAAGTTATGCAAATATATATACATTACAAAATTCTCTCCTCATATAAAGCTTCACCATCTGACCTCTCAAGAAACAGACTTCAAATTTACGTCATGTTGCAAGAGTTTATTGAGTGGAACAACCTATGCCAAGGAAACATTTTGGATCAATAACTCACCACATTCACTAATATGATCAAACTAATAGTGGAGGAAGAAGTTACCTGATCGGTACTCGACGATTCACTCATCATCACCGTCTTCATCTTCTTCGAGCTTCCGTTTTCGCCTTTTATTCCTTCGTTAACAAAGTTCTGATCCGATACCTCTGCTTTAAAACATCACAAGACAAATTTAGAATAGAAACAACATATCTAAACAGAGGAAAGAAACACATTTTTGATAAACTAATACCTTCTCCAACGCTGATTTGGTCGTGGTCACGCGAATGAGAGCTTAGCTGCTTGAGACTAGAGGCTGAGCCAGAGCTGCATATTCCCTTCTTCCCATTAGAGCTGCTAACAACTTGATTTTCGGGCTCATCCGTTACCGGGATTTGTGTCTTTACTAAAGGTTTATAATGCTTAATCCATGGACTCCTAAGAAACTCATGAGAATTACCACCGTGCCTTCCGTTAATCCGATGTTCAGGTTGTTTCACATTAATCTTCTGCCAGAAACCATCATGAAGAACCTTGAACTGATACCATAAACATACATTTCAATGATCCCAAAATCTTCTTAACACTATAACATCATCATCATCTATTAAAAAAAAAGTGTCATACCTGTTCTTGAGACGGTTTTCTACCGCTACCGAACCTCGTTGATTCGGATACATTCTCGTTCTTCCCGAGAGCTCCGAGCGAGTTATATAACTGATCTACGAATGAAGCTTCCATAGATTTAAGATATAAACTATGCTTCTCATTAGTCCATTCTGTTTCCATATACTCTTTCCCCGCAGAGTACTACACCAAAGTTCACAAAAATGATTTTGTTACAAAGTTGTCATTACACAGCTCAGAATCCTTATGTAGATATCAAATCTATAAACATCTAATTATCTCTTCAATCGCAAAGAAGCAACCAAATTCATCAACAAGACAAATATCGAACAATTTATGTTCATTAGTGTAAATAAACTCTTTCGTTTACTTCACAATAATCAACAATAAACGCACTAATTCCATCAAAAACGTTAAATCGCCGTAAAAATTCAGATCTGAGCAGCGAACACGACGGAGATTCCGATTCCGGCGAGGAAAAACAGACATGCAAAAATATCAATGAAAAAGAAAGAAAACATGGAATATGTATAAATACCATGGAAGAAGTGGTCTCTCCCTCCACGGAAGAAGCATCGTCGGAAGAATCGTCAGAGTCATCGGAGAAACGACGGCTACTAAAGCGTCCTCTGTAATCACCAACCATTGTTGGCTTATCTTTGTGGAGAGAGAGAGAGAAGAAGAAGAAAATGAAAAATATCAGAGAGAAAGAGAGAAACAAAATATCAAAAGAAACGATACAGTTGTAGACGCTTTTACACGTGGGTAAAGTTGCCACGTCATCACCAGTCAATTTGGCGGAATGAAGAGATGAAACTTTTTGGTTTTAGATATTTCAAACACAAAAAATATCAAAGATATTTTCTTCAACTGCAAAATATCTTCCACCGTCCTCTTCTCCTCTCTCTTGATTATTCTTTCTTTTTTTCTTTTTTGTTGCTTTTGGTTTAACTTCTCTGACTTTTTTTTTTTGTTTATGATATTTTCTCTTTTTAATCAATGGAAAGTAGACAACTCATTCTTAGATATTTATAAATAATTTTATAGATTGCCTTTTTTAAGACGGCATTTTAGGATTATTTATTGGGACGATTCACTTTTCTTATTAGAATAATTGTACCACATGCAATGAGGATTAACGATGATTATGAAAATAGAAATAAATTGACTATTACATGTCTCTTTTGGAAGAGTGTTTTTTTTTTCCCGAGACATTTTTTGTTTTATGAACTGATTTATATGATTTTATTTTTATCATTTAGCTAGTTAGGGTGGAATTAATATGTGATTATTTCATGTATTATGTGAATTTCTAATTTATCAAATTATTCTTCTTTTCATCATATGTAAATATATTATTTATAGTGTTATATTATATTTACCATGTCAAAATATTCATTCACGTGAATATTAAATAATGAGATTGTAAACGTAAAGTTTAATAAACTTTTGCGCTAAATTCTACCTAAAAATAAATTTTGAATACTTATAAATAGGTATATTCAATTTTTCTGTTTAAGAGAAATGGTAAAATATTAAAGTGGAGACATAATCTTAGGGAATTGAAAAGTAAAAAAAAAGCTTACAGTTTAGTTTTAAGATAGATCTATGATTTTCAAGAAAGGTTATACAAATGATCAGTTTGGATCAATATACTCTACCATGTAAGATTCTATGAATTATAAATTACCCATTTAACCATTTTAACTTATCCAAATAATAAAAAATACTTAAATACTCAGTAATCTTAAGAAACAGGAAAACTCCTTCAATTTTAGTTTAAGATAGATATACATCTTTTCAAGAAAGGTTACACCAATGATGAGTTTGAATAAAAATAATTTACTCTACCTTGTAAGAGAAGGGTGAGTAATTATGTGAATATACAAATTAATAAATTGTAAATATGTCTTCTATCGTAGTGCTTATTGATTGTTGTAACTCTTTGCAAAATATTTATTTAAGACTTTTAATTATATGAAATAATTTAAATTTTAGAAAATTGTATTTCTTTTTTATAAATTTTTATCTATACATTTTCAGTTAAGGTTTTGTTTTTCTCCTTAAGTTTTACTTTTGCTCTAATTTTCCTATCACAACTCTTCGTTATAGATGGTTGTGTACAAATTACAATTAAGTATTTTAAGAATGCGTATCTTTATCTTAACTCTTCTTAAATAAATTTTTATTTTATAATATTTTAAAAATTGTATATATTTATTATTAATTTTTTGTTCGATATTTTTTTTATAAAATTATGTCCAGTCTTTTTTTGGTAAGTGACCGGGAGACAATTGCCTCCCGTGATTTATTAAGAAACTAAAGAAAAGTTACAAACGAACTCGCCTTAGTTGAGTAGACCCAAGAGTATCCTCCTTCAACAAAGATGACATCGCATCGGGAACAAAATCAAAAGAATGAAAGCCTAAAGATAACAAAATTGTATAGTTTGCTAATCCGTCCGCAAGACAATTAGCTTCTCTATACACGTAAACAATTCGGACCAACCAGTCTTTCTGTAGAAAGTTGTGGCACAACCGCACCAGGAATGACAGCGGATGAGAGTCACTAATCCCTGTTTTGAGGAAACCCACTATCGCCTCTGAATCCACCTCCAACTCCACTCGAGGCACCTTCTTCTCCCATGCGAAATACAATCCGTAATACACTCCCCATAGCTCTGCATGTTGAGCTGAGCATCGGCCTATATTTAGAGAAAAGCCACCACACCAAGCTCCTTCACAATCCCGTAGTACTCCGCCTGCAGAAGCCAGCCCCGGATTTCCACGAGACGCCCCATCTGTGTTTACTTTCACCCAACCCACACATGGAAGCACCCAACCAATCAGCCGTTCAACTCTAGGTTGCGTACTTCCAACCAAAGCGTTACCCAAATGTGCTCTATACACTTCCACAACCCACTCTTTAACAAATTTCACACGGTCCCTGCATTTCGTGTTCTCCCCAAATATATTACTGCATCTCCACTTCCACCCCCACCATATTATCACCGCAAAAATGGTGGACCACGGTATATCCTCACAGCTACTCCTATCACACAAGTTATCATAGAGCCATTCAAACAGAGATTTCGAAAAGAACCCCTGCTGCCTCCTTCGCGGCACAAATCTGACCCAAATCCCCAATTGAGCTGGACAGTCTCTAAACACGTGAAGCACAGATTCAACTCCACCTATATAAACCTGAGACACATTCGAGGCGCTAAGATGTCTTCGATGCCGTTCCTCATCTGTCATAACTATGTCCAGTTTGGTTATATATACTTTCTGTTTATACTTATATTTATATATATTTTTCCTAAATATAACTATTACTTTTGATTATTTGTTAAACATGTCCATGGATTTAACTCAATCTCAATAAATGCTTCTTAGTCTTGTGTCTCTTTATCATAATTTGTTGTTGAATAAATTTTTTATTTACCATTGTAAAAAAAAAACTGAAAATTTGCGTAAAATCATTGTAACTCTTCTTTTCTTTTCTTTTTGACTTTTTGTCAAACGTTTTCTTAATCATTATAACTCTTCATTCGATATGTTTTCAATTAGGATCACATCTTTCACTATGATGTTGTTCTACTGCTAATATAGTCTCGTTAAATGCTTTTGAGGGTTACGTCCATTTACCATATTCTTCGTAAATGTATCTTATATTAGTTATGGTTAAAAACATATTTTCAAGGTTGTCTCAATCTATTAGAGTCATGTCTCTGTGTCATAAACTTTGATTTCACCTTTAGCAGATAATTTTAATCTTATGTTTTTATATTTTTTCATAGTATTTTATAATATACATCATTTTGAGTTCAAATTCTTTAGTAAATTTTATAAAAATTTAAAATATTTTATCGTGCAACACCACCTATAAAAAACCTATAGTCCACCCTTTTTATCTTCTTTTCCTTAGTTATTGTATCATTAACAAAAACTCCAAAAAAAAAAACAAGAAAATATGTAAACCAAAAGCCAAACATCAGTTAAAGTTACAAATTAAAGCCATTCATGGTCTAAATTTCTAAAAAGAGAACCACCCGCTAACCTATTATCAAGTCAAAAGGATAGTTTTCCATGAATTCATTTGTGTGGTGCGATTTTGATTCAGTAGATTAATTACCATGAAATACATCATATCAATTTACTAATTTTATAAATATTATCTTTGGATAGTTACCGACGTTCAAATCTACATAATGCAATAATGCATGTTGTTTACAACAGCATTGTGTAATTTTTATTAATAATCTAATCATTTTAAAATTTTATTATTTAATTAAATTAATTTAAATATAAATAAATACTTATGAAAAATATCTATACAAAAATGTAAAAAAATATATTTAAAATTATCAACTCATCTAGATCTTTCTTATATTTAAAAAGTTAACTTTCAATTACTAGATAGATACACTAAGTGAGAAAGGTAAAATAAATTATTTGCTCCTTATATAGTGTTTTTTATTTATACAAATTGTTGTTTTATTAGATCCCTTTTATTCTAGATTTTTCTTACTTCATTTGGATAATGTGCTTAACTCAGCTTAGATTTATTATTTTATTTTATTTTGGGTTAATTGCCATACATTAGTTTTCTTATATATTCAATTACTCTTTTGGTTCACTGAAACTTATGAGAAACTTTTAATCCAAAAAAAAAAAAAACTTATGAGAAACAAAATGAATATTTTTCTTGATCATTTCTCTCTCCCTCTGTTTTAAAATTTCTCCTTTCCTCTGTTTTGCATGATTTTTAACCTCAAAAGCTCTTACATTTCAACAACTGTTTTCTAAGGCCACTAATCACTCGGATTTGTGTCAGGTGAAATGGATAGTTACTGGAGACTTAAAAACTTGGTGAATGATTTGCCAGTTAGTACTTCTTTAAGCCGACAAGGATCAATATACTCATGGACAGTAGATCAGTTTCAGACCAGCTTAGGGTTAGATTGTGGATCAATGAACATGGATGAGTTGGTTAAGCATATATCAAGTGCTGAAGAAACACAAGAGGGGTCGCAGAGGCAAGGCTCAACTACTCTGCCTCCAACACTTAGCAAACAAAATGTTGGTGAAGTTTGGAAATCTATCACAGAGGAAAAACACACCAATAACAATGGAGGAGTAACAAACATTACTCATCTTCAGGGACAACAAACCTTAGGGGAAATCACTCTTGAAGAGTTTTTCATCCGTGCTGGAGCAAGAGGAGGTAATACCAATGGTGGCTCCATTCATGACTCATCGTCATCGATTTCCGGTAATCCACACACTAGTTTGGGTGTTCAGATTCAGCCAAAAGCCATGGTTTCTGATTTTATGAACAATATGGTTCCAAGGAGTCATGATTCTTATTTGCATCAAAATGTGAATGGATCTATGTCAACATATCAACCACAACAATCTATCATGTCTATGCCAAATGGTTATTCTTATGGAAAACAAATCCGATTCTCAAATGGTTCCTTGGGATCTGGTAACCAAAGTCTCCAAGATACGAAGAGAAGCTTGGTCCCAAGTGTTGCGACAATTCCAAGTGAAGCCATAACATGTTCACCGGTTACCCCATTTCCAACATTAAATGGGAAACAAAAGATTAACGGTGAGTCTTCATTACTCTCACCATCTCCATACATTAGTAATGGTAGTACTAGTACAAGAGGTGGGAAGATTAATAGTGAAATTACCGCGGAAAAACAATTCGTTGACAAAAAGCTTAGGAGAAAGATTAAGAACCGAGAATCCGCAGCGAGATCACGGGCTCGAAAGCAAGTAAGAAAATGTTATATATATATATATATATTATCTATCCATCTTGATTGATTGTGTTTTATAAGTACCAAACTGCTCATTTTTGCTCTCTAGGCTCAAACTATGGAGGTTGAAGTTGAACTTGAAAACTTAAAGAAAGATTATGAAGAGCTACTAAAACAACATGTAGAGTTGCGGAAAAGACAAATGGAACCAGTAATCTATTTATTCCAATCTTATTTCCTCAACCGTACATCAATTAAAAACTTGAGAACCTTGTTCTAACTTTTTGTATATCTAAATAATACGTGAAGGGAATGATTAGCCTTCATGAACGACCGGAGAGAAAGCTGAGGAGAACGAAATCGGACATCAAGTGAATCAATGAAACCCGAGTTGGAGGATGATGATGAGTTTATTTTGTTCATCATGTTTTGTTTTCGTATATTTTTGACCAAATAAGCTATTTATTAGACATCTTATTCTTAAACCCATTTGATAATGTCCTAAAGATCGAATTCTCATGGTCTAGGGGAAAATCCAAAACTTATTTTTATTGGAGCCAGAAAATACTACTATTAAATATTATTATTTTGGCTTTAGAAAACAATGTCATACTAATCTCAACCATAAAACTATAAAATTATATTATAGGCTCAATAATTGCTGCTAAATTTTTTCACTATTGATTCATTTGCAATATACAAAAATAACTCCTATAATAAATCAAAAAAATTCAGTGTTGATTCATTTGCAACAAAACACGAAAAATTTCACTGTCTTTTGTGGTTGGCTTTGTTCTTCCTGGGACATGGGAGTGAATTTAGCAAATCGTGGTTCCTCTTAGGTCTTCGTTCATGCCTTTGATTTTGCTTTGTCTTTTTGATATGTAAAAATTTACGTTTGACAGTTTTCCTGTAATTTAGGGATTCGCTTCCTTCTTTTGGATTAAGTTTTTGGGATGTATTTATTTTCCGCCCGCTCTTGTAATTCAAACTTGCATATTTCCTTGGTAATTGTACTTAAATAAGATGACAAAAAAACTAAAAGTTAAAGTAAATCAAACTATATAATCACTTGAAAGTTATAAACTAATATCCAATTTGATTTGGTTTTGTTTTCTTCACTACCTCCAATTGCAGGAACAACATTTGTCAATGATTGCAGTAGCAACCTGTAATAACGGTTGTCTACGAGTTGATTCCTTTTTTTTTCTCCAAAACCTGTGACGAGCCCTTTTTCACTTTTCTAGTTTCCAAGCTACCCGCTAGGCTTTAATGCTTAAATCGAGACCAAAACAGAGCAGGCTAAAACGGATTGGACTTGAAACATTGCCAGGTTTAAAACAGACCAGGTCCTCACCCAACAAGTAGGCTGTTTCAATAACGGTTTATACGATAAAAAAATGTTACATGCAAAAACTTTTGCTTGTACCACCAGAGAAAGATAATATAGAGAAGTGAGTGGCGATGTAATCTCTAGCATGGATAACCCGATGCACATCCTCTGCCCTTCCATGAGATCATTTTCCGGTGATCTCTGCCTCTGAATGATCTCACAAGAAGCTTACCGTCAACAGGCTTGCACAAACCGACATCAACCACAGTTGTGGCTGTTCCTCTTTTGGAATCTGGAGATGGGTCATCCACGTAATAGTCGAACAACATTGCTAAGCATCTGATTTGATGAGATAGGAGATAGTTTTCTTGATCTGAAGGAATAATCTTCAACATATGAAGGTTCACCTGATACCGCCACGAAAAGGTTACAAAGGCGTTATCTTTGGTGTCATCGAGTAAAGATTAGTATATGTTACTGGGTTTGACACTTACTTCTGCTTCCATTGCTCGAAGTTCATTGTAATGGTCACTTTCATTTGTCCCATTTTCATTTCCTGATGAAGAAGATGCGTGGAGAGACAGAGAAAACAAAGGAGGTCGAAGAGGATACTCCATGCTAATTTGTACCTGCCAATACAACTCGATTTAACACTTAAGAAAGAAAAAGATATAGGGAAGATACCGTATTAGAAGATAGTGTTTTAGAAGTTACCATTGCTTCTAACTTCCACAACTTTCCGCCATCTGTTTTCCTGGAGAACACAAGCGCAAACTCTCTCGAACCATAATCCACCCATGAATTATCAGCTTTCTCAGGGCATAACTCTTCCACATGCGCCTCAGTTCTTCCGGTTGGCTCATCTATTTCACTATCATCGTCCAGAACAAGATCCAAATCATCTTCGTATTTCTTGAAACTTGGGGACTTTCCTTTGCTAATCGGAGAATCTAGATTCTTTGTCATCAAGGCCAACTGCCTTGACCGTGCTTGATTAGATACTTTCGATGGGGTATGATTGGAACTGGTTAACGAAGCAGCCGCCGTGACCAAAGAGGGAAGTTCTCCATCTTCCCGTATACTTTCAAAATCTTCTTTTCCAGAAATAGATCTTCCATCTACATCGATTTCCATAGGTTCTGGAACTTGTTCCACACTGTTCAGAGTCAGAGAGCATGACTTACTAGCTGAAGATTGTATATGTAACCAGGAATCCAAAGCACAGAGAACCTTATGCAGTGCCCAAGGAGCATCTTCGCAGTTCACCACTGGTAACTCATGTTTCATAAGCAAATCAAGCTGTTCCCTGTAGCCAGTAGAAGTTTCCAAAGTATTCAGCAAAAATAAACATATCAACAGAAATAATTACCTATAGAAGCTCTTATCACGAAGTTGACAATGCTACAGAGGGATTAAATTGACCGCCAAGTTATTGACAAACCCAAACTATTAAATGTACAAACCATATGCTGATTATCATGGTGGTCTACTAATTTTCTGGAATTCTTTGCATCGTGTTCTTTAATTAAGACGGAAAACATACAGAGTGGTGAACTCACGCAAGAGCCAGATGCGCTTTTTTCCGCAAGCGTATTCTTCGCAGAACTGTTTGCACTCTATGCTGCTGGCGATACAATGAAAGATCAGGCACAAACGTATCACTTTTAGCTGGGTCAGTGTTATGAGCTTCTTGGCCTAATAAAACCGGTGAAATATCAATTCCCGCCAAATGTTGTACCCATTTATAAGGCCTTGAAGTTCTGTTCTCATCAAACGTCTGACCATCACCAAGGATGAGCTTGGTTGACTGCATGGAAAACCGGCCATATAAAGAGAATTGAGTATGCATTTTTAAAAGTAAAGCCATCAAAAGTCACATGTAGAAGAAAACTGAAACACAGAAACAAAAAGTTACCTGATGAGGAGGCTCAAGTCCAGCGTCATCTGGAAACAAGTTACAAAATATGTTTTTTTCTGGTCCATCCTGAGAGCCTTCAGCGCCAACACATACAACATTCAACTTCAGCAAGTACTCAAACTTGAGAATGACAAGTTTCAAGGATTTTGTATCTGGTATCTCATCATCATATATGTGAAGGACAATTTTGAGAGGGTGGACTTGATATAATCCTGCCTTGTCAGAACCTTCTTTGCTAGTAAGTTTCTTGGGTCGTTTTCTTCTCCTTTGTCCATCATCATCGTCATCAGGTCCATCATCCTCCAACCTAGAACTCTCTGTATTACTCGACATACCTGAAAAACCAATACCAAATTAGCATTCTTTTCGTTTTAGTATTAGAAAACACAGTAAATTTTCAAAACAACTTACCTGAGTCCTTTCTGGATTGTTGTCTAGCATAAGCTTGAGCATCCTTAAGACTCCCAACTACCTCCAATTCAATACTCTCCTCAAAAGCTTCCTTTTGTGCCAAGAGCTGTGAGTATAGAACATAAAGCGGAGGAGGAAGCAGCTCAGCTAAATTATGCTGCTTCAGTTTCTTTGTGTGCTGTATACCCAAGTGGTTCTGTACTGGAAGCGATGCTTTCTTCAGAGACTTAAGGTGTAGAGGAAGACTCGACAAAAACTTCTTACGCTCCGCAATGGTTTCTAATAAACTCTTCTTCTGTTGCTCCAATCTCGCTCGATGCTTACACAATTCTTTCCTCTGAATCAAAAAACATAAAAAGGTAATGAAACATTATATCACGTTGAATGAATTTCAGAGATGGTGATGATTAACCAACCTGATGAAGCTCAAAATTGAGTCTCTTAGGCATCAAAACATGAGAACTATCACTTGAAAGCGATTGATCTTTGATAGCTTCAGGAGCATGACGAAAGAAGTCTTGTTCAGGAACAAGGTCAATATCAGGATACTTAGATTTGAAATCTCTACAAGCCTTGATAGCTTTAACGTAATGGCTCTTCTCATACATAAGATTATGCAATTGCAATGTCGTGAAATCAACAGGTGCCTTTGCTCTTTCCGTCTCCGCTTTCACTTTATCTTCCTCAGTCAAAATCGCCCGATTCGCCTGCGAAAAAAACCCTAATAAGTATCGTATAGCGAAAGAGGTGGAGGGAGAAGATTGGTAAGTACCTGACGAAGATTGACGAAGTTGAGGAACATTTGAGTGAGGAGTTCTCGAATCTCAGATTTGTGGTTTCCTTGTTTTTTCATGGAGAGCATCTTCGCGACGATTTCTTCTACGGAGGTTTTGCTCTCTCGAAGTAGCTCGAGTGGAGATTTTCCTGGCTCTCGGGGAGGTTGTATAGTCTCTATGGTAGTTACTTCCGGCGTCGGGAATTCGTCGGCAGTTACCATTCCTTCCTCTATTTCGCCGTCCTCCATTCTCGATTTCTCCAGTCAGGCTCGCTCCGGTACTTCTGACAGGATTTATGATTTTTCTCTTCTTCTTTTTTTTTGTTCTTTGTTTTTTTGTCAAACTATTTATGATTTTTATGTAAACTATATTTTGTTACAAATATTATATCTACTCCATGATGGGATGATAATTGCGTAAAAGAGATTATGTAACATTTTTTTTCAGAAAATTCTGTATAAAGACAAGAAAAAATTTGGTTTGATATCAAAAATATTATGTAAAAAACACCAAAAAGGAAACTACTTGATAATTTTGGTGAAGGAAGAGAGAGACATATCAGATATGTCGTGGTAGAACAGAGGTTTGATCAATCAAATAGCCTTCTATGGTACGGAAATTTTATTGAGTTGTAGCTAAGCCTTATAACTAGATTTACCACTTTGCGGATTTGGATTTGAGTTAATATTCTAAAAGTTATCTGTGTTTTCGTAAAGTCCTCTGTTTCAGACGTGATTTAGACCAGAGTGTATTAAACAAATTATCTCGAGTGCACCTGCGGTCAGATCATCACTAAACTTTGAGGTTAGCTTCAGGACATCTTGAGGGTTGAGTTTCAACGGTGGAGATTTGAATTGGACGGTTAGATTGCGATTCGTGACTCAATATTTGAGACCAATTGTTTGGGTTATTTTCAGATTTTTTCCAATTTAGGTTAAAGGTTGGTTTGCTGTTGTAGTTGGATGTATGGTGAGTTGAGATATTGTTGGTGAGTAGGAAGTTACTGCTCGTTGTGGGATTGTTGTTTTTGGTTTCAAAATCATTCTTGTTTCGAGGTGGGTATGTGACCATGAGATTATCTAAGCAATTGAGATTGTGTGATTTATTTGTTGTATGTATAGGCAGTATTTTTGGTACCATTATTCAATCCCCCGAGATGGTTGTGTCAATGGATGATTGTTCATTGGTTTGATTTATTTCATGATTTATTTGTTGATTGTTATATTGGTTTGCTTGTGTGTATAACTCGCAGGTAAGAGAATCGTTTCACTAAGTATTTATTGAAATATTTATGCATTTCTTTTCTTGATGCAGATAAAGATAAAGTGAGACGTAGAATCATTGCGAGAAAGAAAGGATGATCTAAGGCCAAAATAAGAAAATAACACCTACATCACCGAAACGAGACCCTAGAAAAGCTAAACACATCAACTTTTCAAAAGAATTTATGACTTCGTCAAAATTTAATCAAGATGCGAGTCAGGTAAGTCACCTAAAAGAGTAACATTGATGTACTCATTAGGGAAGTGAGCAGGTAATCCAGGAATCAACAATGCAACAACCCTAAAACACCTTAAGAACCATCCTTCTCTGAACTCTCCACCTTTCCAATAAGGCATGACGAAACTACGTATCAACTCCCACAGTGCATTCATTATCTTTGGTAAAACCCATACGAGATTAAAGTAGTTTTTGTTTGGTTCCTCTTCCTCTACCTGAACATAATACAAATTAAACAACAACAATGTAGATAGATATCATCAGTAGGGTAAGTGCGTAAGCGACATTAGACGGATGAGTGATTAAAGCAAAGAAACAAGATTGTCATATATATGCAACCAACCTTTCCTTTATAGAAACTGTCATAGTAAAGGCATGCCCCAAAGTGTTTAAACATGAGTGTTTTGTCGTCGAAAGGCAACCTAGGAACCATGTCGTTGCAATAAACATATCTTTCATACTTCACGTCAAACTTCTTTAGTGAATCTTTCATGAAATTTCCAAACTCCTCGTCGCCTACGCGTGGCTGTCCAAATGTGTAAACTCCTTCTAGTCTCTCTAGCATTTGCTCCTCATCATGCATCACCAAAACAGCCGTGAATAGGATCGCTAAAGCCCCACCTAGGCTATGTCCGGTCAATATAAATTTAGATGTCGGGTTTTGGTCGAGGATTTCTTTTAAGTGACGCCTAACAGTGTAGTATGCATATAGAGTTGTTGCGTTTTGGGTTTCGTCAAGGTTTACTTCTTTAGGCCATCCTTCTTTTTGAAGGCCCAAAGCTTTCATGAACCCGCCATGAATCTTTCCCACATTCTTAACCTCGTACCTATTTTGGAAATCAATACTAGTTTTATTAGGGGGGCTAAAGGATGAACTTAAAGAGTATAAAAACAAAAACCTAGACTGTTTGTGTGTGGAAATAAATTATAACAAAAGAAACTAAAATTACCAAGAGAGATCCAGGTCTGTACACCAATCATCGGCATCGAAAGGATCAGTGCCTCTGAAACTAACGATGATGAGGTTTGGATCTGTACTTGTGTCCTTTATAACAATCACCTCCGTTGATCTTTGTTTCTGGTAACCTAAAAACCAAGGAAGAAAAAATAAATTAATTTTTTTTGTTTATATAATATAAATAGAAAAATGAATTTGATCTTAAAACTGTATATGAAAAAAATGAAAAAAAAAACTGTATATGAAGTATTTTAGGAAAATTTAAATTCTAGAGAATTTGAGGTTATTGTCTCTAAAAATTTTAAATATTTTAGCACACATAGACAACTATTTAAAAGATACAAACATAAAATTTCTAGTCGTAATTTTATGTTTAATTTAGAGGCAAAAAGGTAAGAGAATTTAATCTTTTTATAAATTGATTTTTAGGAAAGACAATATATAAATTGAACTAAATATAAAGTTTTTTGGTCTATCATTGATTTGAGTATTATTATTGGAATCAAATTCTTTTTAGTTAAGAAAAATAATATATTGCACATTTCAGACAGTGTTTTCACGTGGTATTTGCCTTCTTCGGACCCATTAAGTTAATTATTCATCAATAATATAAAAAAAAAAGGGAATTAGTCTCACCATTCCAACAGCTGTAGAAACCTAATAAGTCCATCTGTGCCACATTTAATAAAAACATAGAGATTATAAGTCCAACACAATTATTTCATGATTTAATAATCAATGGAAATCATGCATGATCATGCTATTAGATAAGTTAAATAATTGGACGATGGCAGCTAAATGAGATTATATATGCATTAGTTGTCGTGTCTTTATATGTAACTAACTTTAAGCGAGGAAAATCTTCTCTTTTTTTACTTTACAAAGGAAAACAAAATAACAATAAAAAAAATGTTATTTAGAAAAGAAAAAGACTCTAGAATTATTATTTTTTAATCCCAAAATTGATTGTTATCATCTATAGACATTATATATAGAAGATGATATGTAAGTTTTGCTAGTACATATTATTAATTTCTTAAATTCCAAATTCAAATCCGTGTATTGTATATTATTGACAACAAAAAGTAAAATAATTTTTCAAACAAAAAAGAATCATTTTTCATTTACTAGGCAAACGAAATTATATTGACTGTGACTAGTGTGTATAGCATAGTAAAAGTATGGAGAAAAACTAGAAATTCAATTTAACAGAAGTTATTTTCTTCAATATGTTACGGGAAAGGAAAATTTCTCTTTTTTTTCTTCCAGCGGATATAGAGTACTGTGTTTTATATATATGATTGGTGAAGTTATAATAAAATGTCGAAGAAATTCAGTTTCTTAATCTATTTTTATTACCAGTCATATTCAACAAATTTGATCCAAAAATGCATTTTAATGATAGAACGTGAATTTAAATGAGCAAAACAAAACTACTATCGTTTTCTAGCAACATGTAAAAGTTGTAAACAACAAGGAAAAGATTAAAGAATAAAACCTTCCAATGGTTGTGAAGAACGGAGCTGACAAAGTTTATATTCTCGTAAGACAGCTTAGAAGCCATAATTGACAACATTGCTTTGTATCTTTTACTTCCTCTCTCTACTTTCGGGTTTAACTCTACCCGCCGGTCTAGGTTTCCGTTTAGTGATGCAAACGTCGCTGATGCTTTTTCCGGCCAAATAATGTTTCCTAAAATAGTTACAAAATAATATATTTGTTAAAAGTTAGGGTCTACCTCACGATATTCATACAGCGGATTTCGCACAAAAAAGGTTATAAAATTAAGGTAATCGCATTGGTGTCACCAATTGAGTTTTATTGTAGGTCATCTCTCAAATTTGGTTTCAAAATTCAATTAATTAAAAGATTATGATAAAGCAGAGAACCCCATTTGGAGTAACTTACAACCTTAATGTTTTGTCTAGTATAATTCATAGTAACCATCAATTATTTGTATATTATCTTCGTTGTTCCCATTTGGGATTTCAAAATTAATGAAGAAATTCTAATGTTTCGACGTTGAATTTTACCTTTAGTGTAATTAACCGAACGTATACCCATTAGCTCGAACTTGTATACAAAAGAAAAAAAATATCTTAAAAGACAATCTTACCTTTGAAAAGATTTGGGAGTATCATCAAGAAACCACCATTGGAAGAAAGAAGGTTGAGCCAACAAGCAAGAGAAAATCCAACAAAATAGAGAGGTTTCTTAAAGAGAATTATGAGTTTTTGAATAACGATGGATACAAAGATAATCCACCGTCGCCGGAATCTGGAAAGATCATCCTCAATCCTCTCTTCCGAAGAATGGATGAACTTTCTATCTCCGAGATCCGATGAGAAGAGAAGATGTATAAGATCCGAGACGGTGGCTTCTCTCGGATCCAACACAAAGTAGTTTTTGGTTCTAGACATTTTTGTTTTTTGGGTTGTGGTTTAATCGTCAACGTTAATTAAGCTTCAAAACGTGGAAGAGTTGTTTTGCAAGGTAAGTCACGTTAGCTTTGTGTACTTATAATGTTAAGAGTAATATAATTAATTTCATATTAAGCCACGAGTCTATGCTTTTGATTTGTTTATTGTATAAATAAATTATGATTACGATGGTCGTATCAAGAAGGTTGGTGTATATCCACAAGTCAATATTATTCACACATGCGTTGTATGGTAGGCTTGAGAGTTGAGACGAATATGGTTTGACAAATCTTCAAGGTATTAAGAACCCATATTGTCTTAATTTTAATTAAAAATTTAAAACTCGATAGAGTCGAGACATTTCACTCTATATACTTTCTTTTTTGGTTTGGAATATATATCACGTAAAATCCATCAATTTAAAGCAGGTTTTCAAAATTTTATTATTACTACAGTAAAACACATAAAACTTCAACCTAAATAATTAGAAGACACTTTTATAAAAAAAAAAAAAAA
>Ga0041059_1001785_pt1 | contig 16739 bp, 10 predicted proteins | sample AraColnosormetaG_FD_56232 | JGI IMG/M metagenome (GOLD analysis project Ga0041059, IMG submission 56232) | Arabidopsis roots microbial communities from North Carolina, USA - Col MF nosort | ecosystem: Host-associated > Plants > Roots > Unclassified | place: USA: North Carolina | collected...
CCCAACTCATTTTACTCATCAAACCAATTGACTCATCAACTCATTTGACCCATCAACTCATTTGAGTCAAAAATTTCAACCCATTAGGGTTCATGGGTTGAGTTGAGTTGAGTTGACCCATGAATTTTGACCCATTTTGACACCCCTAGTTGTTACACAGTTGATTTTATTGGTAATATGCATAATAATAGCGGAATGACATTTTCTAACGTAATTATACAAAAAAATTATCAGTCAAAAATATTTGCATAACATTTAACAAAATAGAAAATTTGTGTTTTCACCTAAAAACACTAGTAACAATTCATTATACAAATATGTAGATATATACTTGTTTATGATATAAAATCTTATTCCGCATTTTTGCAAATGTATCTAATCGACACAAATTTTTATTTTACAACTTTTCATTCTGCAAAATTTTATTATACAAATAGAGTCATTATGCAATTACGAAATATTACCAATCAAATTTATACAATTATTTTTTGATTCTTGGAGATTCCTGACCAAATCCTAAGCTAATTTTCACAACATTTATAATGTTGGATTAAAACATTATGGTTTGGTTTAAAACATATAATGTTGGATTATAATGTTGGTTTAAAACATTATGGTATGGTTTGGTTTATAATGTTGGATTAAAACATTATGGTTAAACATTATAGATATTAAATTTACCCTATTTTCATGGTTTAAAACATTCACGTCATAATTGAAATTTGAACTTTAGTTCTCCACAGCCATGATAAATTATTTAACCACTATACATACCATCATGAGTTTGGTTTATATATGCTAGAGTTTCATTGCTTTCTAAATAAAAGAGATGCTAGATCCTCTCTAAATTTACTTATGATGTATATGTTGTGTAGTTTTTATCAAGTAGGTAAGTTAGCAGAGAGTCAACGTAAGAAATGATCGTCTACTAAAATCAATCTGGACGGCATGACGACAATCAAGAAACTTATGGATGTTGAATTGCCGATGCTTGTATGTTATCGATGGTTATCAGATATTTAGATTATAAAACATACCAAAACCCAAATGATCTATGCACATAAATGATCGCAGGTAAAAGAGTAAGAAGATTCCATGCATTTTTCTTTCATTTGCTGTAAATTAATTAGTATATAATGATCTTACACATTGCACAATATAGTGTGAACTTTCACAATCATATCTTTTACACATTATGCTTTAAAGAAAGACGTGGCCAACAAAAAGCTAAGCTACGCATGACTTTTTCATCCCGTTATAGCTAAATTTAAGGACTACGATTTTGCCATTTAAGTATTATAGTAAGTTGGTAAGGGATTTTTCTGTTCGTAAATAAGAATAGCTGCGAAAAAACATTAGAAGTCATAATAAATCAACGAATAAACTTTATAAAATGTGATTGTATCTCTGGTTGAGATTATGTAATCTTATATTCTTATTAATAACTAAAAAGAGTAAGTTTGTATAATTTGCATTGAAATATGGTACTTTCAAATTTCTATTGAAATTAAGTGCTAATTGTAAATCTTTATTTAAGTGTATTTAACAAAACTTTTTTTAAGAAAATCTTTAACTGAAAAGCCAAAATATACGAACCTTGAAAAAAGAACATAGCAAAATCAAAATGAATCAGCATCATAATAATTCAAGATGATTACAAAAGATGACCGATGATCAGTGATCACTAACAAAATCATTACACTCGTGAAGAGATTATTATAAACTTATAAATCCGTAATGAGTAATATTTAGTAAAAAGAAAGAAAAAAACTTAACTAAATAAACAAATAGAGAAAACCTTTGCTTTGAGCAACAGATTTTGCGGGGCAGTGCGACGACAATTGGACCCACTGCTTCCGCTTATGCCGGTCACACCTTTGTTGTATTCGTTTTTTAACTAAAAGTTTAATTAAACTAATAACAAATTAACAACTAATTATCCATAGCCGTAGGATTAAGTAATCTGCTTAAGCAAGACGGATAATAAAACTGACAAGTGTATACATGTACAACGTCACTCTCTAGAGAGCATGTGTTTATTGGATAAAAGGAAAGATAAGTCAAAGATCGTGTACATGCGATCATACGTAGATCACGTGTGGTATCCTATGTATTAAGACACGTGTCGAGTAACTACAGCTCTCATATAAAGCACTTTACTCAAAGGAATCTGTAGGTTTAAAATCCCGAATTTAAAAAAAATTACCGGTGACAAAAAATAAATTACCAATTAAAATCCAAAACAAAGGTGTTGTTAGTTGTTACCAATTTAAATCCAAACATTTACATCAATAAATTTGTTTGGACAAAAAATAAAGAAAAACAAGCAAGAGCAAGAGACACACTAAAATCAATTATTTCTTTGTCATATAGCAACACTCATAGATGGACTGATTGTATCTTGGCATGTGATACAGAGTCTTGGAATGGTAATGAGTTCTTTTAGGATGACATATTCTTCTTAGTTTATGGAATCATCTAAGTATAGGGACGATTTCTTGATGATTGTTGAATTCTCAAGTAAGTAGAGCCAGCCTTGAGACCTAATCTCGTAAGTCTTATGTTTCTTCTTTGTTTCTGTTTTCATGATAGTCGTAGCTTGTAAGAGAATCGTATGTGTGGTACTTTCTAGCTCATGCCAAATTGTCATTCGGATCAGATCCTCACAGTCTTTGGCAATTAACAGAAACAAACCATTCATTGCATAAACAAACAACAAAGTACAACTTTATTTGTAATTTACAGTTTTGATATTAAGCCACATGATGGCGTCCTCACCGCAACCGCCTCCATTTGCACCTTACTGTTCACCACATTTTCGCATTCTCTACTAGGTCACCACCACAACTACCAGATTATGCTGCTTTCACCATGTTTCCGCATTCACCGTTACAACCACCGCCACAGCCGCTAGCATTTACTGATTTCACCATGTCTCCGCAACCACCGCCGCAGCCACCACCGCAACCACCCCCGCAACCGCTAGCTTTAGCTGCTTTGCATCTAGCCCCATAACCACCACCACTAGCGTTAGCTGCTTTCACCATATTTCCACATTCACCGCTACAACCACTACCGCAGCCGCTAGCATTTGCTGCTGATTTCACCATGTCTCCGCATTCTCCACTACAACTACTGCCGCAACCGCTAGCATTAGCTGCTTTCACCATGTTTCCGCATTCACCACTACAGCCACCGCCGCAACCGCTGCCTTTTTTAGGGGCTGTAATAGCAGTTTGGGTCTCCACATTCGTAGAGTTTGCATTCACATTATTTTCTGTCGCAGCAACAAGTTTAGTCTGTTTGCTTTCCTCTTTTATATCTTTGGTTGTGACATTGAAGCCTTCAGAACCTCCTTTCTTCAGAACAGTATGGAGTATGAAAGCAGATACGATTCCGGGTAAAAGCAACCAATTCTCTTTCGCCTGCATATCAAATATCAGAGTCAAAATGAGCATGGCAAGATATAGAAGAAGTAACATTCCCGGTTAAATCAAACTTTCAGACTTGCCTCAATGGAACCAAATCTCATATCAACCAATCCCACAGTTTTTCCATATGGATGTTGCTTGGAAAATTCCACAAGAGTCATGAAATCTAGATCACTTCTAAGGTTTGCGCAGTGTTTTGGTTCATAATCCAGCTTTCTCCCCGAGAAAATTTTCACCTGCAAACCAATAAAAAGCATTGTATCATTGAACTGGGTTACATTGTCAAAACAAGAAGATTCATCTCTTTTTACTGGAATAAAATGGTGGAATATACCACTCGAGGGCCCAAAATCTCAAAGAGCGGATTATCTGCAGTGGAGGCGTTTATTTGCTTAAGTGACCATTTCGAGTCCAGCAAAGACCAGAAACTACCAGTATAAACCGCAAGCACGCGAGTTTCACCAGAGTCTGTCACACCCATAACTTGTCTCTGATCATCTTTAAGTATTCCTCCATCAGCGGAGTTCCTAAAACACGACAAAGTAAGAAAGTAAAATCATATATATAACTGGTCTGAGTTTTATCATACCAGAATCAATAAATGCGTTTATTTTTCGAAAGAGAATGTTGTTTAGATTGTCATACCTAATTTGAAGTGTGATCACCTCTGTTTGGGTTTCATCAACAATGTGTGTTGAACTTTTAGCAAGACGGGACTTTCCAATGATTGGAAAGAAGCAAGAGCCTTTGCACGATGGTCTTGATTGAACCATGTGTAAGACTGATGGACTGCGTACTGGTGGAGTAAACGAGACAGCGACTCGCAGGCTTATGGGTTTCGTATCTGTTTGACTACCTTTACTGGGTGTTAACTCCAACCACTTCTCAACAGAGAGTTGAGTAATAACTGGAAACAGAAACTCCTTTAGTGATAAAGAAGCAAAACCCAAGTTTTTAGGCTCTCTTGAAACTGGTATCTTAGACGGTGAACAGGAAATAAGTTTGAAAACAAGCTCTCCTGTAGGTTCACACTGGAAAGTAGCTACTTGCTTTTCCCCAACCTCGGATAAAATGGTCAGTCTACGTTCAGCATTGAAAAGAGAATCCGGCTGAGTTTTACTGAACATAACCGAGACCTTTCCCTTATGTCCATCTGGTAAGTTTCTAACCCCGATAATCTCCAAGAGAACCTGAAGGATACAAAAGGATCACACAACTGCAATAAACTCAATACATGGAAGAGACAACCACAGAAAATGATAAAAAACTACCTCAACAACTTCCACCTCTGGGAATTGGATTAAATTCTGGAAATCGTCTTTTGCAGTTGGGTCTTTGACCAAAACATCAGAAGCATAAGGAGAATTTGTGACAGGTACAGGTGTCTTGCCTCTATGCATTGCACCGGCTTTCCAGTACCTTGTACCGAATGTCTCTTCCCATTGTGCAGTAGTCTTAGAAAAACCGGTATCGAGCTTCTTACCTTTGCCTCGGTCAGAATCTGTGTCATCATGCTCCAACACTTTACCAATGAGCTTCACCATATCATCACAGTAAGAAACTGGGTGCAGCTGATGTGTGTGCCAGATAAGGTCAACATCGTAAGTCGGAACACAAAACCTTTTTAAAGACCTTTCTCTGTTCATCTTTATCAGATAGAGAAACCCCTTATATCTAGCAACAGCTTCTTGTAGAAAAATGTCACTGTTTACATGGGACCTCGAAACCTGTGGCAACGAACACACAGAAACAGAATCAGGAAGAAAATTCCGTATTTTCCGGTTATGATGATGAGAAGAACAATCATTTTAAAGTAACCTGGTAGTAAAATGGGCTCTGCCTCTTAACAGCTGAAACAAGATCATATTTGGTGCATTTCTCAAGAGCTGAAGATTTCTCAGAGATGTCCTCTAAGTCTATGTTATCCAAGTCAAGCTCATAAGGTTCATCAGGGTACAATCTTTTCCACAAATCTTCAGTTTTCAATTTGCAGTTCCCATCAACAGAAGAAAGAACTCCAGAATTGTCGAGAACTCTCCCGTAAAATTGCTCACAGTCAGAATTATACCTCACCTGGATATAAACATCAATGAAGAAATCACTCAAACATCAAACAACAAAGTCAAAGTTTTTCCTACCGATAATTCCGTTTTTCACTTACCGGATTAAGCCTGTGACAATGCCAAATCCATTCACAATCAAGAGGAGGGACCAAAGACCCTTCACTAACCGATGATGACTCAGAGTATTTAACAAGCAAAGGAAGCCAACAAGCATTGTACCTGAACATCACCAAAATCATACAATCACTTAGAAATATTCACTGATCTAAAAGCAAACACAGAATCTACTTATATTATTAACCTGTAGATGGCTTTTTCAAGCGCAGGACCATCGTAGAGCCATCGATTCCTATCAACAGTTTCAAGGAACAAAAGGTGTTGTTTCGCTGCAGCTAATAAGTCAACGCTTATTTCTATCTTCTGAGCTTCAAGCCACTCCACTTCATGATCCTTCTCCTTATCCATATCACCTTTCAAAACGATCAAAAAATGCAAACAACTAAGTAAATCAATACGTGATTACCAGATTTTGACCTAAAATGATCCTTATCTAATCAATTGCATAAGCCCTATGAATTTTGGAAGATCATGTGCATGAGAAAAATCAGGACTCTGGAGAATCTTAAAACCCGATTTTTGATATTCAGATCAAAATTAATCAACGAAGTCACACAAGTAGCAACTAGGATAAGGATCTAACGGAAAACTCACCTCTGATCGCCGGAAACTTCACTTCTTCGCCGAGAATTTTATCCGATCACTGAGAGAAAAGTTTTACTTCGAGAGATGAACAACACTTTTCAAGGCTGCTACTTATACTCTTATAGCGACTTCGAAATCAACGATCACAAGAAAATGACAAATATGCCCCTCAATCATATCTCCGTTTTATATATTTTGTTGTGTCTTTAAGTTTTAACGTTTGCGAAAATGGATAAAATAAAACTAAAAAGGCGAACAATAATGTAACGCCTTGTCTGACTCAGAAAATAAACTAATTGGAGAAAAGGCCTAAACCAAAATTCAATGTACTTTTTAACGTGTAGTATACGCATCGGATTATCGAATCCAATGTACTCAACCGGGTTTAGAATCATGTAGAATTTTTCTTGTACCGATCTAAACCAATATTTGTCCCTGAGAAGAAGACCCTCTAGATGAATCAGAGGTTCCTTTACAGTAGTGGTAGGTAACTGAGTTATCCGATATAACGAACTCGTCGCAGGCAAAACAAGCATTTGCCGGAATCCAAAGGCATTGGCGTGTAGACATGATCACTGCTGTTCTTCACCCTTGTTCTTCGGCGTCTCTCTCTCTTCCCAACCGTCCTCCTCTTAGGTTAGCTCTCTTCATTTGTTTCTCTCTATCTTTCTCACTGTGATTTTTAGAGTTTCTTCTTGTTCCTCCAGGTACGCCATCCTTGGTGCAGGTTTTGCTGGAATCTCTGTTGCCTGGCACCTGCTTAAGGTTAAATCTCTAAATTTGATTTTGTTCTTGTGTTGTTGTGAGATAATTGCTTCTGAATTTAAAATATGTGTTGTTTTTGCAGGAGAGTCCAAAAGAGCTGAGATTAAGTGTTGACGTATATGATGAAGTTGGCATAGGAGGTGGTGCTTCTGGTGTTTCTGGAGGACTCCTCCATCCTTATTCTCCTAAAGGTAGAAGAAATTGTCCCCTTTGGTGATTATTGTATTGTTTCATAAAGATTCTTACTTTATGTAGGAAAGCTACTTTGGCATGGTGCTGAGTGTTGGAGAGAATGTTTAGAGCTCTTAAATGTGGCTGAAACAGCTGCTTCTTCTAGTTACCAATCTACGGAGAACAGAGACTTTAGCGAGAGTTTCGGAAATTTTATGGTTCGAAGAAGGTACCAATCTCAATAACACTAATAACTTGAAATGTTCATTCAATGATACTTTAGTTTGACCAAGTTCTTCTTGCTTTAGGGGAATCTTGAGACCAGCAACAAATGCCAAGACTTTAGATTTAATGAGTGATGTAAGTTTGAACTCGACTTAGATACCTTTGAAATATTAACTAAACCCGTAGTTTTACTGTTTATTACTTATGCGATTAGAATGCTCGAAACTGTCTTGCTAGTTGTGTAGTAGAGACTATTGACAAAGATGGTGCACAAAATCTCGTCCCCAATCTATACCTGCCTTTGAACTGCGCCTTCTATTTTCCAGGAGCTATGAATGTTAATCCGCACCGATATCTCCAGGTTAAGACAACACAAATATGTTAGCACCAAGCTTTTGCGTTTTTCTTTACCGAGTTTTTCTCCCTTCTCTAGGCACTCTTTCTAGCATGCCAGAGCTCAGCAAAAACATCACTGGGAAGGAAAAACATAACTTTGGTGAACAAGTCTATAACTGATGTGCTTGAACTTGAAGGTGAATGATTTTGAACTATATTCTTATATTTTTGTTTAATTCTGGAACTTGCGTAAGCTTTATAGAAACATCCTCCAACCACAACTAGTCCTTTTGGATCAAGTTTCACAGGCATGAAAACTGATGTGATAAACTTAAATCTAGAGACCGTAAACACAATTTAGATAGCCGTTAACAATCCAAGAGTATAGTATCCATGCTTTTTCTCTGAGGTTCTCATCCGCATGGTCAGAAATTTAGTATGAACAGCTTTTGTGTTGTTATATGTAGGAGGATATGATGCAGTAGTAATATGTCTTGGATCCAAGGTAGACTTTCTTCCAGGGCTTACTGGAAAGCTCCCTTTAAGGACATGCCGAGGTGTCATTACTCATATGCAGTTACACGAGAGTGCCAGGTATTGCGAGACCTTGCGCCTATAGTTATCCATTCCTAGTATTCTTTTTCAACTCTGATGTCAACTTTACATCCTCTTTCAATTGTACAATTCTTCTCTGTTTTTTTTTAGTGTGAGACCTTCCAAAAAAAGAAAGTATGTGTTGATGTAGTCGCATACTCGCACATTACTATGTTGAGCTCAGCTACTTATCTTTGTGGTTTTTTTTTCCTGTTCAAAAGCTTTTCTTTATTAAATTATGTAATGCAGAGGAAGTTACCCGGACGATGGACCTTCGATCTTGTCAGATGCGTGGCTCGCGGTTCAGGGACCCCGTAATCTGCACATGGGATCCACATGGGAATGGCAATCAAGAAATTATTCATCGGATGTCCCAGCAGAGGAAGCTTCAAGAGCTCTCAACGAGCTTCTTCCGAAAGCAAGTGCAGTTTATCCAGACATAGAAAAGTGGGAATTTGCGGGAGCAAGGGCGGGCTTGAGAGCAATGCCACCTGTCACAAGCCATGGATCACTGCCGCTCTTGGGATGTGTTAATCAGCTCATAGGTGCTGGTCAGTTTTGCAACTTCTGGGTATTTTCAGGGCTCGGATCAAGGGGACTACTCTATCATGCTTGGCTTGGGAAACTCATGTCTAAAGCTGTTTTAAGTTGCAATGAAGAATTACTTCCTTCTGAACTAACTTCTTGGAAGAAAAACAGACAATAAGAGTACCATTGTTTACTTCTCAGTTCTCACTCTTGTTTGCAGCTTCAAGCTTGGAAGCTTGGTCAACACAGCAAATCTCAATTCAGACAAAACAAAAACTGAGTTCAGAATATTTTTTTAAAAATGGTCAATCATCCATAGTCTACAGAACTTTGTGGTTTAGGTACGTAAAACAGAATATTTTCAACAATGGCTTGGTTCTATGGTTGGTCCGCGACCCCTGGATATCGTAGGCATCCGTGGGGTGATCTCATAGTACGTACGGGTGGAGACGATTAGGTCGGTCTCGATGAATCCGAGTGGAACTCAAAAAAACAATGTGAGTCACAAATGCAGACAGAATCTAATGGAGGAAAAGAGATGTGAGCTTTTTCGGTTTTTTCTTCCTCCATTGATGAAAAAGAAAAAATGGGCAACAAGAGCGTTTTACATGTGTTCCACTTTAAGAGAAAAGACGAATATACAAATCCGATGCATAGAAGATGAAAAGGGTACCTCTGCAAAGTTTATAAATCAACAGCAGAAGAAAGCAAAAACTTCAAGAGTTCAACGAAATGACTTGTCATTCAAAAGAGATCTTAATGGACAGAAAAAAGATACACATATTTATGAATAGATTCATATTTTAAGCTACTAGTTTACTTACTACCACAGCTATGTGAAGAAAGAAAGAATCATTCAATGGTACACATTCAACAACAGACTTCTTCTGTTAAAGCCAAAGGATCAGGCTCGGTTTCGATTTCGATATCGTCTACGGTGTTTCACGTCGCAAACAGAGAAGGATTTGCTGTCGCGGTACTTACTTGCACCTCCAGCATTTCCAAGCGACGTTCCAACAGATCCAACTTCTCATTCAAAGAAGCCAACTTGCTCTTTGTGGTTGATTCTGAAACACACAGAGAAATTACAAACTCACAGACATCAATGACTTCGATAATCAAATTAGCTCATAAAAGAAAGTTTCATCACACACAACATTGTCTAAAACCAGCTAGAATTGAAGCTGAGAAGATCAAAGAGATCATTACAAAGATCTCTCTTAGCACATGGATCTAAGACCATACAAATGCAAATGAAATCTGATCATCTCAACAATTAAAAAGGTGAAATTTTTCACTAACCAACCACCAAAATCAAATCTCCCAATCATCAAAAACCTTACTTTGACAAAAACTCTAAAACAAAGTTTCTAAATTTAGCAAATACGAAATCGAGAAAACTCCAAAATTAGTCAATTGAATTCAAAACCCAACACAGAGAAATAAGTGAGAGAGTGAGGTTTACCAAATTGAACAAGGAATTCGAAGAGACGACGAACATTAAGAGAGATATGTGAGATAAATTCTCGATTCTCCCAATCTGCTTGAACAGCGATTCCTACGTTTACTGCGTTCGTGATCCCTCCAGCTTTCGCCATTATTAAACCCCAAAACTCTCTCTTCCACAAACACAACAGTACTCACAGATTTCGATTTCAAATTCTGAAGCTTTTTAAATAATTCGCCCTTTTTCGATTCAATCCAACGGCAGAAATGATTAAGCAATCGATTAGAGAAGGAGGGTCACCTTCCTTTTTTGGTGTCTCAGAGAAAAAGTTTCTGAATTTTATCGTAGGTTGTTTTTCTTTTAGATGATGTGTGATTGATGAAGAAGAAGTTAAGATTAGAAGAAGAAACGGGTGTTTTATGAGATAAAGAGGAAATATAGGGGCTATTTTATAATTTAAGATATTTGATATTATGTGGTTTGGTTTAATATTTTGGTAGATTGCTTAGTTAGTGTTCAATCTTTTTCGTTCTATTCAAATGTCACTATCAATTAAAAATTGAGCAATTCTTGGTTCTTCGTGCATATATACTATTACAACCAATCTTTAATCTTTGAATTCAAGATACGTTTGTTTTAAAGTCAAGTGAATTATTCGGTATGCTCATTGGTTGTAACTTGTATAACTATTTATAGGTTGTATCTATAATATTTACAAAACAGAACACATATTTCATCATACTAGAATAATTTTAAGTTGTGATTATTTCTGATGAGGCATAACTCATTGTCTATACAACAAATCAAATTTTGAATGGTTGTTCAATTAGCAGTAAACCGGACTAATTATATCAATATTTTTGTAGGTTAAAAGTGGATTACAGTATGCAAAATATTGGACAATAGTATATAATAGAGTGAACTGTGTTTACAATCAAATTTAAGCGCTAAATCAAAATCACTAAATTAATTTATTCAAACCGAGAAACTTATAACCCTCTACTTTTGGACTAAAATTTTGAATCACATAAAATCCTATATTGTACGACCGGTGAAAATTTACATCCCAAGGAAATTAGGGTTTATTTTTCTTCTCCTAGCTCCTCTTAGTTTGATTTCACATCTGAGATTTTTTTTACTTCGTTTTTGTTATTTTAATACGACCAAAAACATAATCTTTTCAGAGATATGTTAAACAATGCAGTTTTCATATGTTGGTCATGGTCATGTAACTTCGTTAATTTCTAGGCTGACTTTTTGCATCGTTTTACCTGAAACGACAATATATAGTATACTCTTTTTGTTTTGCAAATTTTCTCTAAACTATAGAAGCAATCATCTCAAATGAATCTCCCTTTATTAAAAATCTCAATGACTAACAAAAACAAACACACACACACAAAAGTGAGCTCTGATTTTACTTTAGGTAAAGTATAGCTTATATACTAAACCAACCTATATCACACTCAATTTTTTTAGTTAAAATATATATTATATATGTAGTTCATGTATGTCTTAATTATGTACTTAAAACCAAATGTGAAAGCTAAAAAGAATATAATCGAGAAGCTGTTCCATTGCTTTCACTTGAGACCATATATAAGTATATATCGTACAAATCAAACCTTTGGTTTGCTCTCCGACATGATTACACTCACACTTACTCCTGCATGAAAACATATATATTGACATAGTCAAACGAGTCTTCATATATAATATGCACGTATATATATTTGAAAGGGTTTTGAGATAATCAAGAACGAACAATTTGTTATATATCTCTTATATGATCTTAGCTGTTTGAAGATGTCTTATAATGGGACTGCTCAGGCTGGCTTAGCTGCAGCCTAACCTGTGCATGGGATTCATAAACTGCATCTACTAGCTCATGATGTCCCAATCCATTTGTGTTCGACGTTCCATAAGCCTGTATGCAAGACCATTACCACAACACACTTTTGTAACTACGTACGATCTCAATAATTAATTATTGAGATTTGTCTAGTTTCAACTAGGAGATTAATTTGATTTAAAGGATTTGTTAGCTGCAACTTGAAGTAATGAAGTTTGTGTTTCTATTTTACCTTCTTGTATAGTTCGACATTTTCTTGATGAATCCTTTGTACTTTTCTCGACAATTCGAGGTTTTCATGATGAACAAGATTCCTCTGCAAAAGATAAAACACTTATAAGAACCTGAAAACTAGAAATGATAACATTGATTAATAATGCGTTTCAAACTTAAACACAACATCTTTAGTATCTTTTCTCAAAGAACAGATTTTTTTGTAAATTGCAAATGCAAACACAAACCGAAGAAGAAACTAAAAATATCGTTTGCATTTTACATCTGCAAATTATGTGTGTTTACAATGTAAACACAAACAACAACATCCGAGTCTGATTTTTAATAATCATGTGTTATATCATATAGTTTACCTTTCTGGTTAGCTCTTTAATTTCATTGGTCAAAATTTGTTCCTGCAAGGTTCGAAAAGAATAATTAGCTTAAACTTCAATGCTCTATTATCAATTTTTAAGCATCATGCGAACCAGCTAGAGGCCTAGAGCATTCATATATTACCCTTTTCATACGAATTCCACGTAAACTCATTTCAAGTTGACTCTCTATGTTTTGTAACTCCTTAACGCTCAAACCATTTAATTCCACTCCCGTTAGTTGCCTGATTTATCACAAAACATTACTGCAGTTAATATATGTAGAACGGACATGGCCAACTACAACCAATTTAATCCGCTCGACTAATTTCAGAAATGAACCAGTCCGACAGAACAATCATGGTCGAGTTTTCAACATATACATATTTTTCTTACCCTTAAACACATAAGTGATTGGTTGTACAATCCGGAGGAAAAAGTTTACATAGAAAATTTTAGAAATAAAATGCTAGAGGTCCGGAGTATAGTACTAGAATGTAGATTAAACGGAAAATACTTGAAAGCAAAAAATAACAAAATTTAATTCAAAGAAAATTAATCTCATCGAGTAGATTAAAGAGAACGGATGAATCTTCATGAGATTACACCATTGAAACTAGGTATGAACTAATTGGTTCCAAATCTATCATTCTTGAAATAATTTTTTTAAAGAAAAATGATAGAGTGTGGGGTTATTAAATCTGGTAGTGCAAAGTTAAAGTTAGTCTCAATTGTGCAAATTTTTTAGGATTAATCCGCTTTCTCTAATCGACTCGATGAAGTATATATACATTGTTTTAAACATATTAGGCGCATAACATCCATTTTGTTACCTTATTATGTTAAATGCACAAATTTTGGCTGAACAGTTTTAAACAAAAATAATTAGAAAGAGAAAAGTTTTAGTTAGAAATCATGTGAGAAAAGATCAACTCTTAGCAAAAAGGATACAATTAAGATCAGTACTTCTTACTTTGGAGTTAGAAACACATGATTACTCATAGTTTTGTAGTTTATGAACAAATACATACCGATAATTTTCTTGCAATGAGTGCAATTCTTGCCTTAGAGTTTCAGCCTCTCTCTGCCAAAACTACAACACGCAACACAATCTAACTCGATCAACTCTCAAACTCAAGCATAGTAATACAAACACATGATTAAGATATTAACTAATAATTGCCTTCCCCTCTTATGTGCTGCGTGATTTCTGTTATACGTACCTTAACTTCTGATGCAGGGTTCATTAGTTCTTGCTCCTCCATCTTAGCCGTATTGAATCGTTCAATAGTAGATTTCACACTGTTCATTTTAAGAATTTCAACTTATAAGCATTTCATAATGTTTGCTTCCTTGTGGCAAAATAAAATTATTTTCTAATGAAAAGAAAAACAAAATCCATCACTTCCTTGATTTTTTTTCACAATCTTTAAAATTATTAAGAAGGCTTTATATTTTTATCACATAAGAAAAATATGATATATATATATATATAGGTCAGGAAATGGATTCACGATGATTTATACATATATAAGATTCTTTTACACATGATAAATTTGATCTTCAAAAGTAAATATGAATACTTCACATTTGGAAAATCTGAAACGAAAAAAAAAAATTCTCATGTAATACTTCAAAATTTTGTCATAATAAATTGTGCAGTCATTTATGGTTTAAAATACATAGTCATCTTATCGTTCTTGGGTAGTTTCATATATACAAAATATTGAGATTTATATGCTTATATACAAGTAGATGGGTAATTTTTTTATCAGTTTACATATATCATCTCCAAATGTATGATATATCCTTAAAAATGCACAATTGATTGTAGTGATATCTTATACACTCCCATTTATCACTCTTTCAGTTTTCCAACGTTATACTTGTTTTTAGCTTTAATTACTATCTTCTCTACTCAAATGTTTCTAAATTTGGCAAAGACACACTGTCAGCCACATACACAATTTACAACCAATGACACACATGTCCACACACTGCCATGAGCCTACTTCAAATTAGTGTGTGTTTTCATCTTTACACTAGTCATCGTCTTTAATTAGTTTTCTTTTGCTTTGGCATCCTAAGCTCCTTTCAAACTAAGTTTCCTTTGAAAATTAAGTTTCCTTAGCTCATACATTTATCACCTTGTATATATACACAGAAATATAGAGAGCGTTATCGCCACAAGATGCAGAAAAATGTATACTACTACAAATGACTAAATGCACGCTACCAAACACAAATCATTGAATTAATCCAAACCCTCTTAGAGAAATAGCCTATATTCTTGTAGTGAACCCACACATGATATTATATAAGTACGTACATACCTATATATAGTTCCATTTATTATAGATATACAAATACATAGATAGATGTAGATCTATAGGTATGTAGATGTTAAAAGATCTAAGAATTGAATAAAGGAAGAGAGAAACCTGGAGCTGGCAAAGTCATAGAGCTTGTCAGTGTTGGAGAAAATGATGAGACAGACCTCGGCGTCGCAGAGAATAGCAAGTTCTTTAGCTTTCTTGATGAGACCCTTTCTTCTTTTGGAGAAAGTGACTTGTCTACTCGTGGAATCATCGATCTTCTGGATCACAATCTTCCCTCTCCCCATTAATTTAAACCCTATTTTGATCTTCCTTTAGATCTTGGTGCGTTCTAGGGTTTTTCTAGATCTTCGCAAGGCCAAAGAAAGATGAAGAAGAACGAATCAGGAGAAAGAGAATAGAGAGAGAGAAAAGGAAAAGAAAAAAATAAGAAGGAAGTAAGAGTCAACAATGTATTCGAGGAATAAATTAAGGATTTCGTTTTTATCTATTTGAGTCGTTGTGTTGGTCGATACAGCTTGAGGGCTAATTAGTAATCGTACCAAGTTAATAACCTAAAATATGTATACAGTATACACATAGTTCATAGAACACATGAGACAGAAGGAACAGTATTATAAAGTATTTACATAGAAAAAATAAACTTTCTGAATCAAAACTGAAACCGAAGAAATGTATACTACTACAAATAAACTTCCTTTATTTGATATCTCCATTTTACCCAAAAAAATTATGTAAAATATATAACGGGAAAAAAGCTTTGAAAACGGTAGATGGATTTTAGAGAATATTAAAAACTGATGATAGTTTTCTATAATAGAACAAAATACAAAATTGATTTTATTAACACGTGTCACACATAAATTAGGAGTTGAGGACATTTCCATTCTACCAATATATTAAGATCTATTGCAAGTTTCCATATAGGCGAACTTTTGCATATAAGAGAATGAGCAAAACTCGTTAATTAGAACTTAATTAATTTACCCTGTACTAGTAATTACTTGACTTTATGTACAGTATTATACATGAACTAAATGACCTAATTAAGTCTCATTACGCAGACAATATATGCTTAATAAAAATATAACTTGGTTATTTGACTTACCGTTTTCAATATGAGACTTACAACATCTGTAGACCAAATTTTTTTTAGTACCGTCGATTCCAAGTAAACCAAACTAGAAATGGATTTACGTTTGGTTTTAAAGTTTCAATTAATATGATAATGGCCATCGAATTCCAACTAATATCAAGTCGTCTATATTGTAACTATTTGGTTTGAACTATCAAACTATGTAAGTATATATATATATATAATATATTGTATATTATATGGTGGAATATGCAAATTTGTGAGAGTCATACACGTGAGAGTAGCAGAAACAGTTCCTGAGGATACCAATTAGGAGATGCTTTCGCACGCTCCTTTGTCCTCGGCTTAAATTTCGTACACCTGAGCAATTTCTTTATTTCAACCTATAATGTTCAGCCTTACAACTTAAATTTTGTTGAAAGGAGACTTTTCAAAAGAAATACGCATCAATAATATCTCGATTTTCGATGTTGGTGAGGATACTAAACTTACTTGGCCAATGGTAACTGATCCAGTGGAGAAGCTTTTCGGACCAAAAAATGCAAAACTTCTAAGGATACATGAGTTAAGATTTAAGAGTAAGGGAATTGTCAAAAAAAAAAAAAA
>Ga0041059_1001786_pt1 | contig 16736 bp, 7 predicted proteins | sample AraColnosormetaG_FD_56232 | JGI IMG/M metagenome (GOLD analysis project Ga0041059, IMG submission 56232) | Arabidopsis roots microbial communities from North Carolina, USA - Col MF nosort | ecosystem: Host-associated > Plants > Roots > Unclassified | place: USA: North Carolina | collected 2013-09-02
ACAAATGCATTGCTTAGATATATATAACTCTAAAAAATATTCTTACAAGATAGTAAGTTTGGTCTATTGTCCTATAAATTCTAGCATATAACTGGTAACAATATGAAAAAAAAATGTAAAACTATACATAGATTACAAAAATGTAGAAATCAAAAAATAAGATTAGCAAATAACAAAGATATTCACCTTTTAATCAAAGATCAGTAAAAAAAATCGAAGTTATAATTACATACTAACAAAACCAAAAACAAACCACCAACGCGCGTGTCTCCTCCCTAGTTAATTAAAGGCAAAAGGAAGACGAGTAACACGTGGCAAATACTCTATCTGTAGCCGTCATAAAAAAAATTGTGGGACCCTACACCCTATAAATCAAGAACTACTGGTTGTTCGCCAGCGAATTAACTAAAATATTTAATAAACATAAGAAATGACAAGTTTAGCCCTCTTTCCATAGGCATAACATGGTGGCTAATTTGGGAATTTCAGCAGCATTCGGAGTCAAAATAACGATAGCGCGTGTCGGTGAAATCGCGGTATACGCGCGTCGATAGCCGCCAGGAGAATCCTTTTTTTACACAATCAAAGAGAGAGATCCCGTAAATGTTTTATACTCTGATTTCTAGGGTTTGCTTTTGATTCTCTTTCGCGTTCCAGATAAATAAATCCTTTTGTGGAATAATTTCGTGATTTCGTTTGTGGGTTATCCGAATTTTGTCTGAATTTGAGTTTTTGAGAAGGAAAGGTTTGTTTTTTCGGGGGATGGTGGAAATGAGGAAATCTGGAGGTTTAAGACCGGAGTCTGAATCGGCGGCCAGGTGCCGAGATGAGCTACCGGTGAAATTGGAGATTGCTGAAGATGATTTAGAAGAAGAGCATGGTCCTCTCAACAAACGATCTAGGGTTTGTTTATTTCTCTCCTTTTGTTTTTTTCTTCTCAGATGAGCTGATCTAATTCAGTTTCTGCGATAATTCAATAGCAATTCTTAGCATGCAGTGATGGTTTTATATTTAGCTGGTTGTGAATTGTTTGGTGATGTATTTTTTTTAATTATTGATTGTTGCATTGAATTTAGTTATGGAGTCCTGGGACAAGCTCATCGACAATGGCACCAGCTAAGTATAACCCGCTTGATGAGCCGAGTCCTCTTGGATTGAGTCTTAAGAAGAGTCCATCTTTGTTGGAGTTGATTCAGATGAAGATAACGCATTGTGGTGATCCTAAAGCAGCTGAAACGTTGAAAGCTGGTGCACTTGGCTCTGGTCTTAAGAGAGAAAGTAAAACTATTGCTGCTGCTGCATCAGTTGGACCGACTTTGGCGCCAGGAAGTATTGAGAAGCTGAAAGCTTCTAACTTTCCTGCTTCGCTTTTGAAGATCGGGCAGTGGGAGGTGAGTCCTGCGAAATGTTTCGTTTTGATATGTTTTCATGGTGGTTTCAAAATCTGACTTGACTTGGTTTCTTTTTTTGTGCAGTATAAATCGAGGTATGAAGGTGATTTGGTGGCAAAGTGTTACTTTGCTAAACACAAACTTGTTTGGGAAGTGTTGGAACAAGGTCTTAAGAGTAAAATCGAGATCCAGTGGTCAGATATTATGGCTTTGAAGGCAAACTGTCCTGAAGACGGACCTGGAACTTTGACTCTCGTGGTATAACATTCACTCATGTTCTTTTCTTTTGCTCAACATATCACTCTTGTTCAACTTTAATGATTTGACTCTTTATGTTTCAGCTTGCTAGACAGCCCTTATTTTTCCGGGAAACAAACCCACAGCCTAGAAAGCATACCTTGTGGCAGGCGACATCAGATTTCACTGATGGCCAAGCCAGCATGAACAGGTACAGGCATTTCATGTAAATTTTTTCTGAATAAATTTGGTGATGTCCTAGCTTCAGCTAACGATAGTCTCCCTGTGATCTGTTAGGCAGCATTTTCTGCAATGTGCTCAAGGGATAATGAACAAACATTTTGAAAAGCTCGTTCAATGTGATCATCGTCTGTTCCATCTAAGCCGACAGCCGGAGATAGCTATTGACTCTCCCTACTTTGATGCACGGCAATCTATTTTTGAGGATCCAAGTGAATCAAAAGGCCATCCTTTTGGGAATTTGAATCTTAGTACAGGTCCTTCGATCTCTGGGACTCAGAATTTAGCATCTCCTGTTGGGGCTCAGTCATCATCTGAGCATATGTATCTGTCTCATGAAGCACCATCACCCAGCTCAGGTATTATGATGACTGCTCGCTCATTCTAGTTGCTTTCATAACTCGTTATTAGAATATAATTTTTCATTTTCACTTTTGTTGAACCTGATTAGGATTGTGGATTTATATTTCTGTTTGTTTGCTTCGTTCATCTCTAGTGATAGATGCTCGTGCAAATGAAGGAATTGGGGGTTCTGAAGCAGTCAATTCAAGAAACAGAACAGATTGTGGTCAGATCGAAGCACCTGGAATACACCAATCTATGTCACTGAGTGATTTCCTTGCGGTTCTCTGTGATACAAAAAACACAACGGATTTGAATCTGGCTGACGACGTAGATGGACTACACCAATCTATGTCAGTTAGTGATTTCGTTGCATATTTATCTGATTCAAGAAACATAACTGATTCAGATCAGATAAAAGTACCTGGACTACACCAATCTATGTCAGTGAGCGATTTCGTTGGACTTCTCTCTGATTCTGCTGGTGGAAGTCATCCGGAACATATGGAGAAATTTGAGATCATGAAACAGCAGTTGCTAAGTGATAATATCCAGTTCGAGGCACCAGATGAGAAGTCTCTCATGCCAAGGGTTAACTCTTTATTCAACCTCTTGTACAAGGATCCCAACGTCGCTGCAAACTCACAGCTCAATACCGAAATGTCGGTTGGATTGAAGTCTGAACCCAAGGGAATTGTTTCTGACAACAACAACAACAACAACAACAACAACAGAGTTCTTGATACAGCTTCTAGCAGCAAACCACAGGGTATGTTAAGGAAAGACTCATTCAGCGATTTGCTATTACACCTCCCCCGGATCACATCCTTGCCAAAGTTCTTGTCCAACATTTCAGAAGAAGATGGTGATGCATATAATAGATAATTTATAGATACCGCCTTTCTTTTCTGGATTTGGCAAGTATAGGAACCTGGACTAGTAGCTTTTCTGTTTTTTTTTTCTTGTAAATCAAAATTATCACTTGGTAACTACAACCCCCACAGGGATTTGAAGAAACATGTTTTGATGATTAATTTCTGTATATTATTCCCAATATAAACCAAAGTTGGCAGAGGCAAAAGATTCCATTATTTATCCTAAAACTTTTTTATTTTCTCGTAATATTTAGTAATCTTTTTATTACAGCATTCAAATTATAGCAGAGTATGTACAATACAAGGAGAAAAGATTAAACTAAGATCAGTGATCATCAGCTGTACATAAAGAAGAAAGATATGAAAATAAAAGAAAGTTAAAGAAGAGACAAATGAAACCCACAAATCATATAAAGGGGCTGTCTGGTTTTAGATTGTGTTATTTGAATTCAAAGTATTTACATTTTTTGTTCTTTTTTGGGGGGAGGGGGTTTCTTCCATCACGTCTATCTGCTGCCTTAGGAACAAGCAAAAGGATCAGGAAGCTTGTTGATGAATAGCAGTGTCAGGAAGCATTGCTATTGTCACTATGAAGTATTCACATCCTGAAGAGAGACCATAAGGGTTTGATGTTGTTGTTGCTGAAGTTGATGTTGAGATTGAACTTGATGCCAGAGTTCTCGAGCCCTGGTCTGAGCAGAGATGATGTGTCTTACCCGCCTCAGGAGAAGCAGAAGCTGAAAGTTGTGATGGCAGTTTCACTATTTGGCGCTCTATGTGGACAATCTGTCCAACAATGTATGTAGGCCGGCTTGGGAGATGATCTGTGAACAATGCCTCAGATTCAGAGGACAAGTAGTAATTTGGGCAGTTCCTGTTGATTGCCTCGTAATGCCCTGCTTGGTTTAGCACAAATGCTGCTATCTCATGGACTTCAAGACGACCGAATGATATCTTTTCCTTATTTGCCTGTCATCACAAGAATTCACCAATTTTCTCATTCAAAACCGAGGACACTCCAAATTATGAATGTGTAGTAAAAGGAGAAAGAAAATTTACTGCAAGAAACCATGACTGTTACTAGAGATAACACGAGTCTACCTGCTTCCCAAGTTGGTGTTTAGTGTACAATGTTTTCACCAGCTCTTTCTTTTCCTCCAAATCCTTTCTTGTCTGTTCACTTGTGGCTTCAAGATTTTGGCACTTCTCCAATAATTCCTCCCGGTGTTTGGAGAGGAAGCTAACTTTGTCTGCCAGGACTCGGATGCATTTCCGGAACTCAGTAGTACCATCATCTTCATTTTCATTAACGGAGCTGTGAAATTCCCAAGTAGGAGAAATGCAAATTCAGAGAAACATTTTCAGAACAAGAGCTTGAAAGTGGATAAGTACTGCCATATACACAAGAGAAAAAGAACTAAGGTTATCTTTTTGGGAAGCGTACAGATGGGAACTTACTTGGCTAAAGCTTGAGCCAAAGTTCGCAAGGAGTCAGCAAAATCAGCAATCCCACTACCAGCACAGACAGAGCTCCGGAATCTTTCAAAGAGACCTCGCATCTTCACAGCTGATGCACGAAGTGCAGTATACTGAGAAGCTCTACGATCAGCAGCACAAAGATGGGTCTGGGCTTCTTCTCTTGCTTCATGTAAGCAGTTCTCCAAATGCGCACAATTCATCTACAACCAAAATAGTAATGTATACCACATCAGAGGTAAAAATTTAGAGGGAAAGGTTCCTATAATGTGTAAGGTGCACAAGCTATCTGGTGACGCAGAAATAGCAGAACCATGCTTCTCTAGATATTTCTAATTGAAATGTCTGCCAAATCACAAACATTAAACTGTTCATAACCCTCTCGTTAGAATGTACAAGTAAACTAACTGAGAGAAACGAAGAAAATTCACAATTGAATGACTGGTCAACCAGGTGTAATCCAAGATATCATGAAAGCCTTGATCTATGGCTCCTGGAACTGGTTGGCTTCAACTGGTTTAGGCATTGTGCAAAAGCATATTGAACCTTCCTAGTCCAGATGATTGACATCACTACCAGTAAAAGATACACAGAAAATAGACCTGATACTAGCACCTTAGATACTAGAATTTATGAGACGTCTAGGACACAGCAAATACCAGCAACCAAAAGAGTAACAGAAAATGGTGTAAAGATAGATAACACACCAAAAAAGAAAGACTAGCTCCTAGACTAACGATACAATGAATAGATTATAGAGTTAGAAAGATAAGAGAAATCTGCCAAACCTGGGATTCTTCGAGAAGCTTCTGATTCGTTTCCAACTCTCTGCTCAAATTGGATACCTCTTCCATAGCACCATTTAGCTTGGACTCCATTTCACTCAGTTTATTGGACTTTTCCATCAGCTCATTTCTAAGTTCCAAGATAATATCACCACTGTCTTTGGCATCTAAACCTCTGCCAGTTGCCACATTATCATCCAAAGATTTTTGTGGGCTCTCAGCTGTCGAACTGTTACTTAGAAACACACCCATTTCCCCAGCCTCACTATCTTTTCCACCTTTCTCGTTGTTTTGCTGGCTTTCCAGCATCGATGAGTCAAGCGGTTGACTGAGCACCTGAGAGGAATCCACCATATTCTCATCCATACCTTCCCGAGCTTTACATGGCTGCTTGCTAGTAAGATTTGAAACACAAGAGACCTCATCCATTGGTTCTGAACCAGATACATGAGTTTTGTTGCCTTCCACGTCACTTGAAGCTTCTGCTTTGTATTCACTAACTTTTTCATGCATAAGGTTTAAGCCAGATACATCCTTATTATTATGTCTCTGTCCCTGTAGATACTCATCAGAGAGACGTTGTTCCAGTTCACGGATGCGCTTCTCATATGAATCACAGTGCATTTGTTTTTCCTTGAGCATAAGTAGAAGATGTTTCTCATACTCATCTTTGGCCTGCAATGCCTCTGCTGTTTTATCTGCAGCATTTTTCAACACATTTTCTACTTCACTTTCATCCAGTACCTCATATTCAAATTGTGGGCCTAATGAACAGATCCGAGAGATTGCAGAAGCAAGGTCAGCTTTTAGTTTTGCATTCTCAACTTCCATCTTGCTGGTTCCAGCTATCTCTATTAATTCAGAGGCTGCTAGGATATCATCAAAATTGTCTTTGTCAAAAGTGTCTATACCTATCTCCTCAGGCTCAGCGGAAAGCGAGCTATCACCAGACATGGTCAGTGAACTCTTTAAGGATGCAATCTTCGAATGTAACCCAACTAGAAACTCAGGAGCATATCGATCAACATCTGAGATTTCAATATTGAGCAAACTAGTATCATACGGAGCAACATTGACATCACACTGAGTAGGAGTATCGTATAAACCCATTGAAGCCAACACGTCACGAGGTACAAAGGGGCCATGGGTTTTAAGAAACTCCTCACGTTTCCTGACCTCTGTTTCCCTCTTCATAGCAAGCTTCTCTGCCAATTGCCCAGCCATGCCCATGTAAAGCTTCATAGAGGCTTTTCTTCTCACCACCTCTGCAAGACAGGCCCTATAAGCGGGGCCAACACCACGGACTAACTTCAAGTCTGCAAATAAGTCATCCTGGCGAACCATTGCCTCTCTAAAAACGGGAAACTGTAACTTAGCATCTTTGATGATATATGTGACGTATGTTATCTTTTGCATGTAACCGTGTACAAAGTTGTTCATCTCATTCTTCTTGTTCTTGCAGAAATCCAGTAATTCTGAAATTGAGTTATAGCAAGCTTGCATTTTGGGAAGGTGATTCTTGTCATGCACTTCGTACATAGGACCCAGGGCTGAAACAGCATCATGGGGACGCAGAGATGAGGACACTTGGCTAGACATACAATCATCCACAAGTTTCTTAACCGTATTGACATCTTTGCTGTTTCAAGATTTATAAAACACAGTCAGATAAACAACATAAAATTTCCAACAGAGACATTATAAAAGGTGTTCCCAGCTAATGAAATGAACAAACCTGAGAGACTGCATAATGCTCTTTTCCTCATCAATGAAGCGTTCATGATCCTTAACAGTCACTTCTAAGTTCTTCATTGATAAAGAAGCCCTGCAGGCAAACAACTCTTCTACCTTGCGCTTGACCTCGACAAACATCTGCTGGAACTGTGCAATCTTATTCTCAAATTGCCTGTGAGAGCTTGCACAATTCTCCACAGCCTTTTTGAGGTTATCTTCCTTGACAAAGTCCAACAAGCATTTCCTTGACTCAGTTTGAAGATAAGGGTGAATCTTGGCTGACCTCAATTTCTCAATATCCCTTCCAAAATTCATCAGCAAATCAGAGTGGAGGCGGTGTTGATGCTTATAACGCTTCATAAATTCAAGAAAGTTCTGATAGATCACCCTGTAATACTGTTCCAGATTCCTAGTAGCAACTTCAACAGCCCGCTGCTGTACCTTTTGCTCTCTCGTTAACCTTTCGCAGTTCTCATGCTTCACAACCGTACAATTGTAGATGGTGCGGCCTTTATGGAAATGGTAACGAAATTGCCTTTCATACAAAGGTAAAGCCTTTAAAGCTGGATCCGATGCATCATCCAAGGGATGATGTTCATGTAATGAAGCCGGTGGTAAAGCATCAGCAACGTCTTGCAAATCTACATCTTCTGGTGATGGCGGATGAGAGTTACTTTGCAGCATAGCCTTGTTGAAAACAAACACTTCCCTGTCACTTGCAGGAAGTCCAAAAGCAGAAAGCAGCTTTTGTGGCTCAAGCTTCATGTCTAGCGAGAGAAGAAGCTGATCAGATAAGGCAATACCAGAAACAGATTCAACGAAACGCATCACAGATTCAACTGAAGTAGTCTCGCTGCATTGAAATTCAAACGAGTGGCCATTCTCAGCCACACAAAGAAGAAGCTTGCCATCATCGGCGAAACTCTCAGTGAAGCTTCCGCTCATCGTAACCACCAAAGGACCCAAAAATCCTCAACCACAGAATCAATACCCCAAAGTTCACAGCCAAATTAAGAAAGGTGACTCACCTAATCAAATTAGGAACCAAAATAGGCAAGGCTGCCAAAATCAAAAGCCCTCCAACACAAAATCCCAACCACGAATCTGTAAAAGCACAGAGCTTTTCTATATCCTCGATCCTTGACCAAAATCCAGATTCACCAAAAACCCTCGTCGAATCTCGGAGCTTTTGATATGTTTCACAGAAGACCTTTAAACCCCAAGTATCCAGACCTGATCACGACCAGGATACACACAAATTCAGAATCCAGCGTTAGCTAATGTTATCCCAAAGTACCCACCACGAAATTTTCTCAATTCTCGAAATTTAAGCGAAATTCACCAAATCAAATATTCAACCGAATCAATATCCCCCTTCTTTCGCCTTCGTTGCACCCAGAAGAATTTATCCTCTTTTTTGCTTTTTTTGTTTCTATTTAAAAAGGAAAAAAAAAATTAAGCTAACCCTAGAAGACGCAAAAGCAGACGTGATACGACAAAGGAACGCGATTGCGTGAAGAGACGAGTGTCAAAGTCGAAGAATTTATCCGAAGCCGCAACAACAAAGGATCAAACTTCTCTTCACGAAAACCTCTTTCACCACTATACTTAAACAATTAATATCCTCAATTTTCTTCTTCTTCTTCTTCCTCTTCCACTTCGCTTCTTCCTTTTTTCTAATAAATTTTTGACATTTTCAATAATGGAAAGTTGCGCAGAAGCTTCTAATGTAAGTTTACTCTCTCACGCAAACACCAGAGTCGAAGAACCCTTTCGCTCTTCTTCATCTGTTGTCCAAGACAAGACAAGATAAAGCCTGTTTTGTTATAAAAAGTAATTATTTTAATTTAATATTTTTATGGGGGAACGGTAATTCTGTAAGTATTTCAGTTTCACCCCAATAGTTTTGTAAATGGTTTAATTTACCCCTAACAGATTTAAAATTTACACAACCGGTTACATTTGGTTCGGTTTATTTACTTTGGTTTTTCACAAAAAAAAACACATAACGCAACCATAAATTGTACTGTATATGGTTTTGAGTAACGGTATCAACATGAATTTCGAACATGTAAAATCACATTGGATATACACAAAAATAACAACACAAAAGAATAACAAAATTATCTTTTTGGTTCCTAAAAAAATCTGAATCTTGGCGATACGGACAAACAAAAAAAAGTTCAATACAATAAAATTGTGGAGCCAATAAATTACTTTCATTTCTTTTGATACCAAAACTTATAACCAACCTTCAAAACCAGCATAACTCTACTCGTTAATCTTGTTATATTCCTAGATTTGAACCATCGTGGCCATATAACTGAAAGCTGAATTCATTGTGTAAGTAACGTATGATATGATAATACTATATGTGTATAAATAGGTGGACACATATATGTATATAAACTAAATTTGGCATTTCCTATCATATGATATGATAAGCTTGATTGGCATGTGATGTGGATTGGACCACACAAACACACACACACAGAAGATGTCCATAGGCCATAGGCGGTCCATTATTATTGGTAAGAAATGATTAAATTAAGTATGCAAACAACTTGACATTGAAAATGATCTTCTGAAAGTGATATTTCAATGTTTTCACACAATCTTGCCCGTAAATGGTTGCATTTAATTGTTACTAGATAGAAAACGGAAAAAAAGAACAATTTTTTTTTTTGTGTTTTTGTTTTTAATCTCTTTCTAATTATGTTTTTGTGAATAACTGTGTGTTTGATTAATATATTGTTTTCGAGATTCATCATATAATATTTGTTACACTCTATAGATGTGATAGAGTTATCTACTACACCAATAAGATATAAGAAGGCCACATTTTGATTGTAATTGTATATATGAATATCTGTGGACAAAAAGGTAACACTTCACATAATTCCAAAGGCTACGTAACATCAGATTGGTTGAGCTTCCACATGGGAATTCGGCAAATCTGTAATCTTCTGTATATGCCAAATATGTAATTCTTAGACTTAGGAAAAAATGGTCATCTCTTCAATAATAATACTTCTAATTAAATGGTCCTCACTAAAACAATGTTTACTTAATAAAACGTATAAACAAATAGATTTTGTTACATATAAAAGTATAACCTAAAATGCATGCAGCAAATTTCTGGATTGTTAGCATATAGCTCAGAACAATCGGAAACAAGATGTGCTGCCACCTGAAACAAACATACTAATATATGATTATTAAGTTGACATGACCTAAGGGGAATCTCGTGAGATTCGTTTTTTGACAACTTAGCTTTGGATCCAGAATCAAACATAGCCCACACAAATGAAAATAGGATAACATGGATTCCACAAACTCTTCACACTTTTTATATTATATATAGTACTTGTGATTTTATAATATAAAATAAACTATATCAATGATATTAGCTAGATATTTAATTCGCGTTGAATGTGGATACTACAAGAGTTTGATAGATTAAATTGATTCAAGCAAATATTTTAGTGGGAATTTGTAAAACACTACATCTTCGTTATCGACTTGGGTATGAGACTAAGAGACAATATATATATATTCTATTAAAAAAACTCACTGTTACATGCGATAAATGGATGAATAATTCTTGCTTAATTAAGTTTGAGTATATTACTTTGTTTGTGACAACCGAAATAGTGTCAAGAACTTCATATCACTCGGTGGATTACTTTATTTGATTGAATCTTAGTTGATAACGAAATCCTTTCTTTTTCTATGTATTTCGATTATTAATGTAATCAGAAAATTTTAAGTATTTTTTCACGTTATCCAACTTTGAGAGTACTGTCCTTGTGTTGGCCAATAAGTGGTTGAATATATGGTAAAAGTATAAAAGCTCCCATCATGTTGGACCTACTAGCTTTGCTATATATAAAATGTCCTGTCATTGCATAACGTACCACTTTCTGAATCTGTTTTACGTGCCTATCAATGATTTGTCTTTAACACTTACCGTAATATTCTACAATTAAGTTCAAGTGCCTAGATTTTCTAAATGTGTATAAAGACATTATATATGGCAAATGATCCTTTAGATAACCATTTCATTTAAATCAAGCATTCGATTCGCATTCATAGATAAAATACTATTCACCGGTCCAGTTCTAACTAGCCATCCAGTCTGGTTAGAAAGCAAAATTGTTTATTTTATTTTAGGTTCAGTTTTCAGATCGGTTTTCTAACACTGTTTTGGTTTGGTTCTCGTATCGGTTCAACCGGATTGGATAGTCATAAAGAATTTGAAGTCCTTAATTAAGCCCAAAACAAGTAGAGCCCATATATATACTAACAAAGCCGTGATTAGGGTTTTTGGTTTTCGTCAGAAGATTTCAAGGTTTAGGGTTTCTGCAATTCAACCATGGCAGAGCAGGTTTGGATCTACATTACATTGTCTTTATGTTATAATTGGGGATTGCTAGTTGTTGGATTCTCGTTTTCTGGGTTCTTTGATTTTGGCTTTTAATGATGGATTGGTGTGTTTGCAGACGGAGAAGGCGTTTCTTAAGCAACCAAAAGTTTTCTTAAGGTAATTGTCACACCTCAAAAATTCAACTGCTTTGTATTTTGGCTATGGTCTCTTTATGCTTATGATTCAAATGTTCTATCAGCTCGAAGAAATCTGGTAAGGGAAAGAGGCCTGGTAAAGGAGGTAATCGTTTCTGGAAGAACATTGGCCTTGGTTTCAAAACTCCAAGAGAGGCTATTGAAGGTACTGTTTTTATGTCTCAGCTCTCAATTTTGCTTTACCATGTCTAGAAGAAGCTTCATTTGTTAAAAAAGTTGGATTCTTTAGAGAACTTAGAGGATTTTGGTTTAGTGTCTCTAATTTGGTTGTTGAGACATTTTCTGAGTAATCTGATTTTAGAGTAATGCCGCTTTGTTAGTATTCTCATTGATCTAAGACTTGGGTAGTAGATTGGTGGTATTTGCCCAATTTTAGGAGCTTTGGGGAAATTGTTTGACATAGCTATGTTTTTTCTTGATTTTATTTGCAGGAACATACATTGACCAGAAATGTCCCTTTACTGGTACGGTTTCAATCAGGGGTCGCATCTTGTCTGGAACTTGTCACAGTGCAAAGATGCAGAGGACGATCATTGTTCGTAGGGACTATCTTCATTTTGTGAAGAAGTATCGAAGGTAAAAGGATCGGTTTTGTTATTGTGTTCAAATTCTCTCAGCTTATTTGAAACCCTCCAGCTAAATGCTTAATCCTACCAGATATGAGAAAAGACACTCAAACATTCCTGCTCATGTTTCCCCGTGCTTCCGTGTCAAAGAAGGAGATCGTGTTACCATTGGGCAATGCAGGTTAGGAGCACTAATATCTATATACTTGGTTTTTCGTTCAAAGGAATTCATGCTATTGTATAATACTGCCTGAACTTTGATACCATCTTTATTTATCACGCAAGTTTCTAAACTTATCAAGTTAACGATTCAGGCCATTGTCAAAGACGGTGAGGTTCAATGTCCTGAAGGTCATTCCGGCTGGAAGCTCTTCTATCGGGAAAAAAGCATTCACTGGAATGTAAAAGAGATTCAGATTTGTTGAAAAGGTGCGAACTAGTATTCTAAGAGTTTAGAATTTTTCTAGCAGAGTTATTGGATTCGTTTCTTAAGATCTATGATCAAAGGAAACCAGATTTTCTGTTTCATTTAGTGATTCAAGTATCAAGATATGTCTATGGTTATAGTTTTACTCCAATATATCTAGTCATGAGTTGCTATCTACTAGTCATGATTTCGATGAAAAGTGGAATTATGCTTTTGCTATCTTGATATTTATCTTTGTCTAATCGATATTTCTTGCTTCCATTACATTAATTTCTGAAAATGATATTTAAGAGAAAACAATACAGAAGTTGCATAACTCCAGGGAATGCTATGAACGTGCAGCCTCATTCTATGCCATACATTTATATAAAAGCTCCGATTGCACCCCTTAAGCTTATTAAGTCATCTTCAAAATTAGAAAAAGAGGTGCCTAAGTCATGGCGAAAATTAGTCGAATGAAAACGACACAAAAGATTCTTCATGTATAATATACAAAAATATGACCCCGTATTTCACATGGTATAGTTTTTTATTACATCACTTTTCCAAACGTAAAGTTAATTAAACGTTGAGAAATGTGATGTTGCTTGGTAACAGCTCAATTCTCGAAAACACGTGAAACCTGGCGCACTTGCTTCTGTTTCACATTTGCATACAATTTCAACCACTAACACGCAACCATCTCCAAACGCAGGGCCACGTTTATCTGCGTTTGCGTTACCAAAGTCAATGATTGACAAACAAACAAACTAACACTCCAACCAATGACGAGTTTTAGATAAGGTATTCGTGATTTTATACAATGCATCAAACAGAAATCGAACCAAACACCTCCTTAAGTTGTTTCACGGTTCGACCAACCGCATCGAACGCCAAATTAACGAGAAGAGGTTGTTGTTAGTTGAGGACCACGCACGATGGGTGAAATAAAAAAGTCCGAATCTTTTGGGTTCGTTGAGTAGCTTCTGACGTCATTTCGCACATTCTAATTCTAATATTCAGTCTTTAAAGTCTTAAAGGATCTTCATTGTACTTTGAAGTATAGTTTCTGTAACAACAATGGCCAAAACCAGAGGGTCTTGTTGTCTCGTCAACGCTCTAATCGCTATAGCTTTTTTGGCGACAGCCCATTTGTGTGAAGCTGGCTTGTCTCAGAAAGAACAGGACAAGGTCTCGAAATTGCCTGGTCAGAATTTTAATGTTAGTTTTGCTCACTACTCTGGGTTTGTTGCTACTAATGAGCAATTGGGAAGAGCTCTCTTTTACTGGTTATTTGAAGCCGTTGAAGATGCTAAGTCTAAGCCTCTTGTTCTCTGGCTCAATGGAGGTTTGTTAGACAAAATTTCAATCCCTAAGATTTCTCCATTTTATAATTTCATTCAAAATCCCTCTCATTTTCGGATTCAACTCATATACTCTGTTTCGATCACTATGAACTACTGTTAATGTTATGGATCTTCAATTTTACTTTTGAGGATTGTCTGGTCGATTACTTTAGTTTGGATTTGATTACTTATTGCTTGTTTCTGATTTTGTTGTTGCTTTTAGCATGATAAACGTGATTTCCGTTTTTGGGTTCATGTAGATTTTTATGCTGCCAATATGTTGTTTGATTCCTAAAATGGAATCTTTTTTAGGATTTATTCAGTTCTTTTCATAGTAATGTGGTATCGATTAGTCTGCGTCTAAGATGAAGGTTCTTACTTTGTCTCTCTATAGGACCAGGATGTTCATCTGTTGCATATGGTGAAGCAGAAGAGATAGGACCATTTCACATTAAGGCAGATGGGAAGACTCTTTACCTTAATCAATATTCTTGGAACCAAGGTAATGAAGTAATATGTGCTGTGTATGTTGGCAAGAGAGCTATGATTCAAAAAAAGCTTAAAACTTTCGAACAACTTTTTTGTTTGCAGCTGCAAATATTTTGTTCCTTGATGCACCTGTTGGAGTTGGTTATTCATACTCAAACACCTCGTCTGATTTGAAGAGCAATGGTGATAAAAGAACTGGTAATGATTTAGCTGCTTAAGCTCATGTCTTTTAGATCCTCATGTTTGCTGGGTGGATTTATAGTTTCAGTGTTATGAAATTCACAGCCGAAGATTCACTGAAATTTCTGCTGAAATGGGTTGAGCGGTTTCCGGAATACAAAGGAAGGGACTTTTATATAGTAGGGGAGAGCTATGCAGGTAAATTCAAAGCTCATCTCATTTTTTAATCCATTCATTTTGACCATAAATACTCATGTGTTTCTTCTGGTTTGTTTTAGGACATTACATTCCTCAGCTGAGTGAAGCCATTGTAAAACATAACCAAGGTTCTGACAAAAACAGTATAAATCTGAAGGGTTACATGGTGAGCCTGTCCTCTTATTGATCCCCCTATGATTCATTTTCTAAAAGGTTATAAAACTCTAAAACAATGTTGATGAATGTGTGGATGCAGGTAGGAAATGGGCTGATGGACGATTTCCATGACAGGCTTGGTCTTTTCCAATATATTTGGTCGTTGGGTTTTATATCTGACCAAACATACAGCTTACTGCAACTTCAATGCGGTTTCGAATCGTTTATTCACTCCTCCAAACAGTGTAACAAGATTCTGGAGATAGCGGACAAAGAAATAGGTAACATAGACCAATACAGTGTCTTCACCCCAGCTTGTGTTGCCAATGCTTCCCAGTCAAATATGTTGCTAAAGAAAAGACCTGTAAGTGGCCTTAAAACTTCTCTTTTCAATGTTACACTCTTTAGTGTCCTAATTTCTCTGTTTATTTTACTTAGATGACTAGCCGCGTGAGCGAACAGTATGATCCTTGTACGGAGAAACACACTACAGTTTATTTCAATCTTCCAGAGGTTCAAAAAGCCCTCCATGTCCCACCAGGACTTGCACCATCAAAATGGGATACTTGCAGGTAAAATTGCCTTGCAATATCTTAGAAACTTGGTTTTGGAGGAAATGAGCCTATTTAAGTATTGTAACAATTCTGATCCCGACAGCTTTGGTTATGCAGTGATGTCGTGAGTGAACACTGGAATGACTCTCCTTCCTCGGTTCTAAACATTTACCACGAGCTTATAGCTGCTGGGCTTCGTATCTGGGTTTTCAGGTCTCTTTCTCTAAATATATCCACTGAAAGCACTTTAACGATATCTTTTCTTCAAGTGTTTTGGCGTTTTGGTGGTAAAAAGAAAAGGTTTTGTTCTTTGGTAACAGTGGGGACGCAGATGCCGTTGTACCAGTCACATCAACCCGGTACAGTATCGATGCACTAAACCTTCGTCCTTTGAGTGCCTATGGTCCTTGGTACTTAGATGGACAGGTACAAAACAAAACTCAAGATGAGAAAATGAGAATCCTTTTCTTATGTTATAAGAAAAACTTATAAACAGTCATGATTTGAAACAGGTGGGAGGGTGGAGTCAGCAGTATGCTGGTCTGAACTTTGTGACAGTGAGAGGTGCAGGCCATGAAGTTCCTTTGCACAGACCGAAGCAAGCTCTTGCGCTCTTCAAGGCTTTTATATCTGGAACTCCATTGTCCACACATGAGAACAGCATCAGCCGCGACATGTCTGAACTCGTTAGTGACTCATAATGAGTTCTGATTTGATGTAATGTGTGATTTGGATTCTCAATCAAAAACTTTCCACATAGGCCGTTGAAATAAGAAGAGGGAAAGAGAATAAATCAGTGTTTTAAGTGATACGTTCAATGCTTCTTCTTCTTCTGGTTGTTTGTTTGTTTGGATAAACATTTGCTGCTTGGAATCTAATAAAAGAAGTTTCTACCATTTGTCAGCCATACGATCCTTGAATAACAACAACATATTCTTGTGTAATGAGAAAGTGAAGTCTGATCTGTGATGTATAGGACTGGGTATTAATCTGGTAACGGATATAATACTGGGGTAGAAAATAGAATTTAGACTAGTATTGGGGGTCTAAACGAAATTATACAGAAGCATTGGGCTTGACTTGGCCCATGAGACCTAAGCCCATATTTTAAAGAATTAGGGGTTTCTTCTTCCTTTGTCTGTTCAAATTGAAGAAACCTGTTTTTTTTTTTTTTTTTTTT
>Ga0041059_1001787_pt1 | contig 16734 bp, 8 predicted proteins | sample AraColnosormetaG_FD_56232 | JGI IMG/M metagenome (GOLD analysis project Ga0041059, IMG submission 56232) | Arabidopsis roots microbial communities from North Carolina, USA - Col MF nosort | ecosystem: Host-associated > Plants > Roots > Unclassified | place: USA: North Carolina | collected 2013-09-02
TTTTTTTTTTTTTTTTTTTTTTTTTGTATTCGAGAAAACTCGTTAAACCTTTGCCTGGTACGATTAAGAATATCCAGAGGTTTAGCTTGCTTTTATTTCAAGTGTCTCCTTTTGTACTTCTTATTTATTCTGCCAATTTGTCTCTGTTCTATAAGAAGTATCACTTGATCATGCAGGTTTTATTGTCTTTTTCGATGAATAAATGGGTCTGATTGCAACGTCTTTCTTATAGGTCCTGTGGCTGAGGAGGACATATTCCATTGGCAAGCAACTATCATGGGACCGCATGACAGTCCGTATTCCGGAGGCGTATTTACGGTTTCTATTGATTTCTCTTCGGATTATCCTTTCAAGCCACCAAAGGTGTTGTGTTTTTTCAACACTAATTTAATCATCTGATGTGTAATGAAAATCTATGATCATCAGGCTTATTAGCGAGTGTACGATTTTGCAGGTGAATTTCAAGACTAAGGTGTACCACCCAAACATCGACAGCAAAGGAAGCATTTGCCTTGACATATTGAAAGAGCAATGGAGTCCTGCTCCTACCACATCCAAGGTTTGAGTTTTGTCTCTCTACTACTATTTTTTACCAAAGTCATGTTCTGTAAAAAAAAAACTAGTATATTGGTGAACTTTGTGCGAGTGATATTGATGGTGTGGAATTATATAGGTTTTGTTGTCGATTTGCTCGCTGCTGACTGACCCGAACCCAAATGATCCTCTTGTGCCGGAGATAGCTCATCTCTACAAGGTAGATAAATCAAAATACGAGTCAACTGCACAAAAATGGACACAGAAGTACGCGATGGGATGATAAGACAAAGGTGGTCTAGACAAGGAAAGGATGTCTTACTTGGCAATGGAAATAGAAAACTGAAGAAAAAACATTTACCTTTTCTGTTTTTTGGTTAGTTTTAGCAATGGCTGCTATGATGTGACGATCATAATCGAAAGACTTTTTTAGCTGCTCTTTTTTACTTGTCTTCAGTGCTCTGATCATATTCTTATTTTTCCAATTCCATTTTAATTGGAAACTGCTATTGCAACAACCTCGTAAATTTTTTTCTTTTTTAAACTATAGAATCGTTTTAAGTCTTTACCTAAATCAATAATCTTTAATCCTCTTTAGTATTTTTTTTTTGAGCATCAACTAAACACTATGGCAAAGTCTTCAACCGTATATAATAAAGTCAATTCTTTAATAAACAATGGTACTGCAGAATTTGAGTTGCCGACAGAAAAAAAAAAGTACCGCAAATCTAAAGAATCTGTTGAAAGTACGGTTAATAATAAACAAAACAGATTTTTTATTATTTACACGAATTGATAGCTAATAAAGAGTGAGAAAAAAAACAAAAAAAAAGTGGAATGGACAGAGAGGAGGAGGGTAGAGTGGTAAATTTAGTAAGAAGGGGAAATTGGGTCTGACGCGGTCATAATGGGAGGGAGCTTCTTCTCCAATCAACGATTCTTCTAATTTGGTCTCTTCCCTCAAACACGACGACGGCGTTTTCTTTCATTTCTTCTCTCGACAATCCCTAACATCACCAGAAGAACACAAACACAATTCTTTTTAGGTACAACACAAATTCTCTTCTTCCTTCTTCGCTCTAAAATTTTCAACACATATTTTTTATGATGCTTTTAAGCGTCTGATCGTATCCGATCTCTCTTAAAGGTCCGTTTTTGCCTTTTCAGATTCTCTTAATCCGTTTCTTCTTCTCAATTTTCGTTTGTTCGTTATTAATCCTTTTCGCAATTCGATTAGCTGAAAGTTTCCCCCTTTTTTCTCCAGGGAATTGCAAAAAAAAAATCGATTTTCTATTTTCAGGCAAATTCGAATTTCCAGGACATTCAAATGGGTAGCTGCGTCTCTAAGGTATTGAAAGAAACGAAACCCTTTTGTTTGGTTTTTGGTTTTTGTCGGATTCTGTATTTGTTGGTTATGCGATGATAATGTAAAAAAATCCCTTCTTGTTTTGCTACATAGGGTAAAGGAGACGATGATTCCGTCCATAACGTCGAGTTTTCCGGTGGCAATGTTCATCTGATTACAACAAAAGAGAGTTGGGATGACAAATTAGCTGAAGCTGATCGTGATGGCAAAATCGTAATTTTTCCCTTTTTGATATTTCTCTTCTCTCATGTAGTGTTGTGTTTGTTTCTCAATCTCATGCTAATATCTTCTCTTCTCTTGAAACAGGTGGTTGCAAACTTCAGTGCGACATGGTGTGGTCCGTGTAAAATTGTGGCACCATTTTTCATCGAGCTCTCAGAGAAACATTCTTCTCTTATGTTCCTTCTTGTAGATGTTGATGAACTCAGCGTAAGTAACTCATACTCTGTATACCCATACATAGTTTCCCTTGTCTCTCTTTCAAAATCTTAAAATATGTTTGTGTGACTTTGTGCAGGATTTTAGCTCATCATGGGACATTAAGGCGACACCAACCTTCTTCTTCCTAAAGAATGGACAACAAATAGGCAAGCTTGTTGGAGCAAACAAACCGGAGCTACAGAAGAAGGTTACTTCTATCATTGATTCTGTGCCTGAAAGTCCTCAACGGCCTTGACTCTTGACTCTCGCAGCCTTGTGTTCTGAGGTCTGTTCTTGTGTCTTCTTCTTGACGGTGATCAATTGTTGTAATATGCAAAAAAAAAGGTGTGAAAGGTCACCAAAAACACTTGAGTTAGATCATCCTGTTTGATATAATAATATGCATCTTTTTCATTCAAATTACTCATTATATTATTGAATCCTCGCAATCTAAGTGTGCAAAGCAATAAGGCTCTCTCTAATTTCATTTCTTCTTTATTATCATTCTTTCACTAATGAGGAAACAATCATCCAATGCCTTTGTTTCTTGATGACATTTTGAATTTCGTTGCCACCATTGATTTCTCCTTTGTATACTTTCACAAATCTCTCAAGCAGAGATCGGGGTGAGGAGCCTGAAGTGGCCTTATGGCTAGGGATAGGGCTTGGACCGTTCCTAAACCAGATAGAACCTTAACATTACCATGACTTGATGCTAAAATATAGACCAAAAGTAAAACATACATTTGCCATCGTTAAGTTAGTCTTCTTGTTATAGTTAGTTTTTTATTATTCTGTAATTAGTCTGAGTGGATGCTAAAATATTACAAATAATTCTTCTTCAAAACAAAACCGCGAGTGAGTGTATCGATCCTAACATCTAGAGAGAGCTTTCGGCAATGGATAAGCTGCCAAGAAGAAATGATATTTAGGTAAGTTTGGCGTTTATTCAAGTCTTCACAATTAAAGATTCAGAAGAACCACTTTGACTTTGACTATGACTTGAACTTTACTCAGAGTGAAACTCGAATAATAAAACGAATGGGTCAACGGTCAATATTAGCTGCTCTGGTTCAATAATTTACAATTTGTTCTCAATCAAAACAATTCCTTCACAATATAAGGTTTTAAAAATTCGATTATATTTTATTATATAAAATAAGGTTTTAAAAATTATTAGCTCACAAAATTATAACACGTGGTAAATCTTAAGATAAGATATTTATATGTAAGAATTTAACTTTTAGTATGTAGTAAGAAATTCTTTATGATGCTTTCCCTTTTATTTTGTGTGTTGAATTTCATAAATATGTATCCTTTTGATCATTTCCCAATCATAAACATTTCGATTGGAAATAATGACTATTGCTCCTGCAGAATTATGAATTAAAGAAGTAAATATAATTCTATTTCATTAAACATATGTATTTATAATTTACGTTCTTTTTGTCTCCGAGACCACAAGTAACAAATCCAGTCGCACTAATAGCGCGTTTTAGCGCGTGAGACCAAAACTTGTGTACTATAACCCAGAATATTGTGCTTTTTCGCATAATTTAGAAAGTGAGATGACCGAGATCGCGTGATAAGCCTTCTAACAATACTTTAATATTTTTTCTTTCCTTGGGCATTTATTTTCTGTAGAAAAGAAAATCGCATTCGTTACTTTCGCATCGATAGAAAAAGGGCTACACTTTACAAAGAACATTTATTTCTACGCTGACATCAGATAAATAGTTTTGGTTTATTATTTTTCTTAAAGCACTATATTGTCTCTCCTAATCTCTCATAGTAATATAATTTACTTAATATTACTTAAATAAAATATATTTATCAATATATGATAATGTTTTTATTCGTTAAATCAAAACACAAAATATAATAAACTTATAATGAAGCGTTTTAACATCTTTTAATGTGTTACTATATCTATGTTTTGTTTTAAAAAATTTAACTCATATAATCATAAATGAAAATAGAATATTTTAAGAAAATAATTTATAGGATTTAACTTTTTAATAAGTTTTAATAAGAATATTTTCTTTTCTTAATTTTAACTAATTTAATATTAATTTGCATGATGTAAAATTAACTTACGAAATTACGACAGATATAAAAATATATTTTTAACAATATTTGTTTCTAAATATTTTTGTGGATTTCTGTTTTTTTTTATATTAATTATGTTTTGTTAATTGTTAATTATTTTTAATACTAACTAGGATATAGATTTGATATGTCATAAAAATTAATTTGATATAAAAATATTATCACTTAAAATGAAGTGCGTAGAATTTAAATCGAGTTTATTATAACATAGATAGTTAAACTGTATTACAAAATTAAATATGTAAAATAGAAATTCTTTTTCTTTTTAAAAAAATATTAAATTAAATATAGAATAAAAGTTGATAAAAAATTATTTTTGTATCTTACACGCACCTAAATAGGAATGTCTTATCTAGTATAATATATTAAATCGAGAAATAGGTTTCTTCAAACAACCGTTGATTTTGTGCATGTTCATATGTTTCGGATTACAAAAACAGAAGCGGGGGTAACATATTATAGTTCATCTACAAGTTGGATGTGGTCCGATGAAGGAATGAATGAGGAGGCCTGACGTATGTGAAGTTTGTAAAAGGGTTCGCCTTAGCATCAGAGTTGGGACTACTTGCTGGAGAATCCAAAACAGACATGTCAGTCCAACACTTGTCAAAATTAGCTATGCATTGTCTTCCCGAAACCGCCGGCTTGAAACTTGGTTGTACTTCTCTAGCCTCCAGCTTCTTCCAGTTTATCGCCTTGAACCATTTGTGTTTTTTTATCTCCTCTGCTCCGCTCGGTCCACTTCCCAGTCTCCTTTCTGGCTCTTTTTGCAGCAGCTATAAAATTCATTACAAAGTCAGAATCACACTGGTCTAAACCCAATATGCTTCATAGTACACAAAGATTCAAAATAATTCCTCATGTTTGTTTACTTACCCCTTTCAGCAAGGCATGAGCTTCATTAGACAGAAACTGTGGAAGCTTGATCTTGTCCTTAACGATTTTCTGCTGTATCTTTCCTTTGCTCCCGAGAAACGGCGGCTGCAGAAGGTAAAACAAATGGTGTCACAACACAGTTTCAATGATCACCTTAGACATTAGGCTACTATGGAACCAAAAAAAGAAGAAGACATTTTACCTTTCCAGTGAGCATCTCATACAGAAGGATTCCTACACTCCACCAGTCGGCAGCCTTATCATGTCCTTTTCCACGAACAATCTCAGGGGCCATATACTCCGTAGTCCCACACATGGAGTTTGATCTTGTGTTTTCTTCAAATTCTTTTGCTAAACCAAAATCAGTTAACATCACATGGCCATCTACGTCCATGAGTATGTTTTCAGGTTTAAGATCTCTATGCATTATGCCTTTCTCATGGAGATGGGAAACTGCAGAGACGATTTCTGCAGTGTACACACGAGCCAAGTCCTCCCTGTGAAAAACATAACATATGATTTAGTCAAGCCTCGCAGAATTCTGGTGAAACTCCAAAACTAGTTCAAAAGGAATAAAGCCAAACCTGAAAAGCCCTTGGTGATAGAGCTGGAAGAAAAGATGACCTCCGTTTATAAAGTCAAGAACAAGATACAATCTGTATTTGGTCTGCAAGAAGAATGTAAAACACTAAGTTAGGAAGTACTTGAGAAAAACCAATAGGATGCAAACAGAGAGAAGTTGGCTTTTACCTGAAAAGAGTATTTAAGTTGCACAATGAAAGGATGATCGATTTTGGTTAGAATATCGCGCTCGGCTTTCATGTATTCAGCATGATTCTTCTCAACAATTTTATCTTTTCTCATGACCTTCATCGCGTATATCTCAGACGTGTCTTTTTTCCTCACCTGGTACACTTTTCCAAATGCACCTTGTCCCACAACCTTCAATACCTCAAAGTCCTCAATGCCTACTACACCTGAGACCTCCTCTGGAGATTTCTCACTGTCAGTGTCATCATTACCAGAGAATTCATCGTTCTCTTTTATCGATTCACCTTCAACACACTCCACCAAGTCAACTGAGTCCTCAGTTTCTCGTAAAGTGAGCTTGTTCATCTTCAAAGAATGGCTAACAACCAAAGACGGGCCAACCAATGAGTGGGATCGACTGTAGACAACAGCAGGCTCGTCGTAAGCAACATCACAGGCCTCTTCAGAGTTAGCTTCAGGCATTGGTCCAAAGACATCAGAGAATTGAAGCTCAAGGTTATCACCCAAGACAGATTTTGGAGGGCTGATGGATAAAGATAGATGTTTCTGAAACGGCTTCCCAGTCTGGTTTTTGTTTGCAACAGAACACTGAGAAGAAACCATATTTCTAACCAATCGCCAAAAGAATCACAGAGGAAGCTTCACAAGTTCACCAGATGGATGAGGCTCTGCTACCAATAAAGTTAATGAGGAAGAAACTGGGAATAGGCAAACCAATATCTAGGACAAGAAGCTCTTCTTGTTTCCCTATTTTAAGGAAACAGTGGATGCTGCACAAGTGTCCCAATGCCATCAAAGTACTTTAAGCGCTGCAGTTCATAAAATTTCACAAAGATCAGATCACATAATTGACCAAATATAATAAGAGACGGATATGGAATTAAAATAAGCAAGCGAAAAGATTCTTTTTCAATTACCAAAGCTAAAGTCAACAGAATTGAGATTAAGAAAACACGACACCGACCGAATATCCTTTAGATGATCATCCCCTCCCAAATAAAACCCCAAAGCCTTAGAATTCCAAAATTTCACCAGGACACGAGGTCGAAAGAAACCCTCGAGGAAACGAACTCTAATATCTGTAATTAAGACCTAGTCTATATATTAGGGAAAAAGCTGGCGCATAACACAAGCAATTTTCAAACAAATCCAGATATAGAGTAAAACTATGACCTGGACCTAGAAGGTTTCGTGTCGTGTAAATAATTTATATCCAGAAAAAAAAAGAATCTAAACTCTGCGAGAGAAAAGTCAAAGAGAGACAGAGAGAGAGGAATTACCAGAGAATATGCTTGAGGAAGGAGACGAGAAGGAGACGAGACAACTTTAACAGGAAAGAGGGTAATGTGCCAAACCAAAAAAGGAAAAGGTTTTAAGAAGGCGCGTGGCTACATTTTTTATGTCTTCCGAAGCATCGTGGATCATGGGGTGAGGACACGTGTTCGTGTTCTATTGGGAAACCGAACTTCTTCTTTGTTTTAGTGGGCCGGAATTCTTTAAGCCCATTACATTACAAGACGTTCAGACGGACACTAGTTCGGTCCAAAGGCATCACCGTTATCATCTTTTATATTTACACGTTTTCAACGTTCTTTTATATTACATCGTGGGTCAAAAGGTCAAAGTGTTAGCTGCTCTACTTAATCTCAATCAATAACAATCTCATAAAATCAATTATAAATTAAGCGTCTTGGTAACCAAAGTTTTCTTTAATGTTCATGTGTCAGAAGGAAACAACAACCAAAGAAGTAGGAACTACATAAAAATATAGTAAATCTACAAAGTAGTTGTGGACTGGTGAAGGAATGAAGGAGGAGGCCTGACGTAAGTGAAATTGGTAAAAGGGTTGGCCTTAGGATCCGAACTGGGACTGCTCGCCGGAGAATCCAAAACAGACATGTCAGTCCAACACTTGTCAAAATTTGCTATGCATTGCCTTCCCGATACTTCCGGCTTGAAACTTGGCATCACTTCTCTAGCCTCCAGCTTCTTCCAGTTTATTCCCTTGAACCATTTGTGCTGTTTTATCTCCTCTGCTCCGCTCAGTCCACTTCCAAGTCGCCTTTCTGGCTCTTTTTGCAGCAGCTATACATTCATTACAAAGTCAAGAGTCAGAATTGTTCTAAATACAATGCTTCATAGTTCTTAACTGCACAAAGATTTTCATGTTTACTGTTGATTCTGTAATCAAACTGCACCAACATTTACTTACCCCTTTCAGTATTGCATGAGCTTCATTAGACAGAAACTGCGGAAGCTTGATCTTGTCCTTCACAATTTTCTGCTGTATCTTTCCTTTGCTCCCGAGAAACGGTGGCTGCAGAAGGAAAACAAGACATCACACAACAATATACCAAGACATGAGGCTTCAAGCAAATTAACAATAGATAGCGGCTTTTACCTTTCCTGTGAGCATCTCATACAGAAGAATCCCTACGCTCCACCAGTCAGCTGCTTTATCATGTCCTTTTCCTCGAACAATTTCAGGTGCCATATACTCCGTAGTTCCGCACATGGAGTTTGATCTTGTGTTTTCTTCAAATTCCTTTGCTAAACCAAAATCTGTTAGCATCACGTGGCCATCTGTATCCATGAGTATGTTTTCGGGTTTCAGATCTCTGTGCATTATGCCTTTCTCATGGAGATGGGAAACTGCAGAGACGATTTCTGCAGTGTACACTCGAGCCAAGTCCTCTCTGCGAAAGAGTAAAATATAGAACCAATTAAGCTTTACAAAATTCTAGCGAAACTTCAAAAATGGTTCGCAAAAAGGAATTAAACAAACCTGAAAAGCCCTTGGTGATAGAGTTGGAAGAAAAGATGACCTCCGTTTATAAAGTCGAGCACAAGATACAGCCTGTACTTGGTCTGCAAGGGAATGTATAACGCTCTAAGTTAAGAAATAGTAAAGTAAAATAAATAGGATGCTAACAGAGAGAAGTGTTATATATACCTGAAAAGAGTATTTAAGTTGAACAATGAATGGGTGATCAATTTTTGTAAGAATATCGCGCTCAGCTTTCATGTATTCAGCATGGTTCTTCTCCATAATGTGATCTTTCCTCATGACTTTCATAGCGTATATCTCAGAGGTCTCCTTTTTCCTCACCTGGTAGACTTTCCCAAACGCACCTTTCCCAACAACCTTCATAACCTCAAAATCATCTATGCCTACTACACCTGAGACTTTCACCAGATCTCCCTCTAAAGCTTTCTCATTGTCACTGTCGTCATTACCAGAGAAATCATCATTTTCTTTTAAAGATTCACCTTCGAGACACTCCACCAAGTCAATTGAGTCCTCAGTCTCTAGTAAGGTGAGCTTGGTCAGCTTCAAAGAATGACTATCGAGCGAACACGGGCCAACCAAGGAGTGGGATCGACTGTAGACAACAGCAGGCTCGTCGTAAGCAATATCATTGGCCTCTTCGGGGAGTGGACCAAACACATCAGAGAACTCAAGTTCAACATCATCTTTCAAGACAGAATTTGAAGGGCTGATGGATAGATATTGCTGTTTCTGGATTTTGTTGGGGACAGGACGCTGAGAGGAAACCATAATTTACACGGGAAAAATCGATACAGAATCACTGAGAAAGCTGCAAGAGTTCACCAGCCTGGAGAGAGATTCTGTACCGACAGAAGTTAATGAGGAGAAAACTGACTAAAACAAAGGCTGGCAAAAGGCAATCCAATAACAAGGAGAAGAAGCTCTTGTTGTTTCCCGATTTTAAGGAAACAGTGGATGCTGCAGAAGTGCGCAAATGCCATGAAGGTTTTATAAGCTCTGCAAGTACATGAAAAGTTCACACATTTAAAGGCTATCACATGAACAAATAAGATCTGAGATACAGGATTGACCAAATCTATGAAGAGACGGTGTAGAATTAATATAAGCAAGTCCAGTGATCCTTTTACTAATTGAGATTTTCAGAAAACTTCGAACCCACATAAAAAAAGGGAAAACTTTCACAGCGATGACAAATCTTGAATAAAACCCAAATCCCTAACAATTTCCGGATTCAGAATCGGACAAAGATTAAAAATTCCACAGGACATGAAGCCGAACGAGACACTCGAGGAAAAGGAACTGCAATTTCGATAATTCAGATCTATTGGTAAGTAAAATTTCACGTAAATCGAGATCTACAGAAAAACTATGACCTGAACTTAAACCGTTTCGTGTCTTAGAAACAATTCATGAATTTTGGATAAATTCTATGGATCTAGAATACGAAAAAAGGAATCTTAACTATGCGAGAGAGAATTCAAACAAACATAGATAGAGAGGGAGAATTGATTACCAGAGGGGATGGCTGAGGGAGGAGACGAAGATGGAAATGAGGACGAGAGGAGAATTTAAGAGCAGCATCGCAGATCCAGGGGTTCATACACGTGGCCGTATCTTATTGGGAGAACGTTGACCAGTTGTTAAATATGCGGCGGAGGTTTTTTTGTCCACTAATTCTTTATTTATTTTAGTGGGCCGCCTTTCACCAAGCCCATTCTTCCTGACTTTTTGTTGTTTTTTAGATCATATCTTTTTTTTCCGGATTATGTGGATTTGAAATCCACAATGAGGAAATTTTACCAGCCATTAGATTCACAAAATACATCAATTTGTGAGAGACTGAGAGAGTATTTTGCGTATCCAGAGATTTTAGAAGCCATTAATCTCTTATTCCATTGAATCTCTCTAGCTCGATGTTCCTCATTCATTCTTAACCTTTCTATCATAAAAAATTTCATGCTTTTAAACAGTTACGAAAAGCATTAGGATTGACCAAATTATGTTAGTTCTTGTATGAATTTGCTGATTTTAATCAAACTTAAATATATATAAATTTATTTAATCGAAAAATTGTCTCTCGATGTTCAGAAAAACAAACATGTGTCCCCGGATTCGAACATTCTCATATACAAAAAAGATGTATCATTGCCTTGTTGTTAACGACCCAATTAACTAGGTGTAGTAGACCCGGATCACGCTCGGTTCATGTATGCACCAGTTCTTGTGTCCACAAATATCTCTTCACCGACGTTAATAAAGAGTGGTACAGCAACTATTGCACCCGTTTCCATTGTCGCCGGTTTTGATCCACCTACGAAATTCATCACCCCACTTGGTCAGTTTAAGCTTGTTTAAACCAAAACATGAGAAGAGATCTCTCAACAATAGATTGGTGCAACATTGTTACCTTGCACAGTATCACCGCGAAGGCCAGGATCAACGTCAACCACTTTTAGCTTAACTGTAATCGGTAGATCGAAATCGATAACCTTGCAAAGATCCAGAGAGAAACAAAGTTGGCATCACCGCTTAATTACGTGAACTATTAACTATTTTTACAGAGAAGCTGAAAGTGAGTGTACCTTGTCTTTCCAATAGAGCAAAATGCAATCCATTCCTTCTTTCAACCATTTCGTCTTCTCACCCATATCAGATTCGTTAAGACGTGTTTCTTCGTATGTGGTCTATATAAAAAAAAAGATTTGATAACCAAGAGAAAACGTAATCATTAGTACACAAACTTTAAGCTACTACTACCATACTAGCGAAGAAGAGAAGTAAGGATCCAATGTGACATACCAAATCCATGAAAACAAACTGAGACCCATCTTTGTATGTGAATTGTTTGGTTTCTTTATATATATTAGCTTCCTCAACCTGTAACATAGAATGGTCATAATCAAAATGGTGCAACTAAAAAATCATTCATCAGATTAAGATATAAGAGAAAAAGAGATGATTTTTACAGAAATTCCAGCACGAAATGTTCTCTCGACTGTGCTACCATTCACATAGTTCCTGATCTTAGTTCTCACAAATGCCGCACCTTTTCCTGGTTTAACATGAAGAAACTCTGCTCCAACAAAGCAAGAAAAAACCCTCAGTAGACTAGTAAGTAGCTAAGTGGAAGCATTATAACCAAAACAATGCTTAAATCGTCATGAACTAGTAATAGTATCTACAAATTCAGAAACCTTCCAAGTTCCAAGTATAGATAATAACATAAACTAAGAGGAATTGAGGAAGAAGAATACCAAGAACACGCCAAGGAGCACCATCGACTTCGATATTGGTTCCCGCTTTGATGTCGTTAGCAGACATAGAGCAGTGAATCCCTGCAAAAATCAAACGTGTCTGAATATAAATTTCAAAATCAATGCATGCATCGAATTTAAAGAAGCGAATAGAGATATTAACTGGGAAATCTGTTGGTTCGGGGAGAAATCCGGACGGCGGGGAGCGCCAGTCGATTCATCGATGAAAACGAAGCAGTTGAATAAGGGATACACAAGGAAGGAGTAGATGAACAAGATACAGAGAAAATCGCTCTTCCCGCCATTTTGTTCTTCCGCCGGCGAGTAAATAGAGTCTCGCTGTGTGTGGACTGTGGATAAGGTCCTGATGGAAAGGACTCGAGGAGGACGGAAGGTTTTACGGCTCAATCGAACCTTTATCACACCAACAACAAAACCGAACCGTAATTCGGTTCAATTCAATTATCCGGTTTACATACGCTTTTATCTGATTTTTTAGAGTACCAATTCCAATCAAATGCCATTAGATGTTTTTTTCCTCAAATAGTTACATTTTATTTTTTATATGTATGCACATGAACAAATCAATTGAAATGTTAGATTTGTTCATTGTAAATGTTTAGGTCTTCGGATAATGATGCTTAGTTTTAGCAATATATGGAAGATGATACAACTCTGTACCAAACCTAAAACTTCTCAAGCTCATAAATACAAAAACCAAAACCAGAAGTCAATTTCAATAACCTAGTTCGTTTCAATATGTACATGGTAGACGATCACCAAACACAAAGCCAAACAAAACCCTAGCTTTAAGAACACGAAACAACACTCATATCGCTAACTATTTTTCTTCTGGACGGCGGGAATCACTGAATCGGAATCAGACTCGGAACATAAACATAGCAACAAATAAACGGGTCATCGTACTCAAACTGTCCATAGCTTGCTGTCTCAATTTGTTTTATGACCCCACCTTCATCAATTTCGTAAAACGTGATGATAACATACGACTTATCATCCACGTCTACACTTCCCTCACACCACACCCTTATATTTCTGCGCTTACCAATGGAGTATCCCGGACAAGCCATACAAGACTGGAGATGTAACGCTGGAAGATCAGGAGTAGTGACATTGAAATATTGGCTAAACGAAACAACCTTATCACTCAACTTGTTTGTCATCCAAACCTCAATCCCCTGTGATTCTTCACCTTGTAGTAACAAAGAGAGTCTATCTCCATCGAAACAGCCTAATCGAGTCACCAAAGTATAAGGACAGACGCATATCTCCTTGAATGTTTCAGTGGAGAAATCAAACCTTATAATAGTAAAGTCTTCCTTCTTCTTAGCAATCCAGTACATCTTACCCTTCACAGACACACCGTTGTTGCACCTAATATCTATATCCCAGTCAAACTTAGCAACAAGAGTTTTCCATGAATCAGACTTGAATTCATAGATCTCACAGTTTGGATCTGAATCATCATCCTTAGGCAAACGACCAAGAAGCTTCAAGATTTTGTAGTTATCACGAGATACATTGTCGTCGTATCCAATCCCAACGTAATCAGTGTGCAAGTAACAAACCGACGGTTTGATCCATTTAATTTCCCTCAAAACCGGATTCCAAACTGCGAGACTGTTGTCCCATTTTCGACACGTACACAGCATTAGTCCATCACAGTGAACCATGGAATAAATCGGATACAAATCGCGAAACTCGTCCGGGATTAGTGCGTCTGAGAGGATTTCGGTCACCGGATCAATGATCTGTTGGTCATAGGTTCTTATGAATCGTTCCGGTGAGTAGTGATCCAAGTGATTGTACATGAATCTCTTCTCGGTGATGAGATTGTACCATTTCTTGCACGTCGATTTGAATCGGATCAAGGATTCGGCGGGAATCTTGTAAAGTATTTCTTCTATCAACTCAAATGGTAGCGACGGCAACAACAAACACTTTGAGGAAGCCATGAACGATCACTGGAAAGATTTGAATCGAATCAGAGAGATAGATTCTTGAATAAGGTAGGTTTCTTTTTCCTTTCTCAGTTTTTCTGTTGAGTACACAATACTTGGATCTCTTTTTAATGTGAAAGAAGAAATGTTGATTATTATGTACAAAACATCACAAACCCTCTCTATCGACGTCCGGATTCATAAACAACAAAAGAAAAAGAAAAAAACAATTTTTTATATTTGGAATCCAAAAAACAAATCAACGCCAAAAATTAAAAACAAATAGGAAAAAGAAGAAAGAAGAGAGATATGAACAAATCAAAACCCTTCGAGGCTAGTTCTCCTACCACTGGCTGAAGACGATCTTCGAACCTCTTCCCGAGCCATTTCCTCCAAAGATGAACACGCTCGCGGCGGAAACACTGGGGGAAACACGAGCGTCCGTCCCCTTGTGGGTGAGACAGACGGTCGTCGTGGTGGAGGTGACGGTGAAAAACTCGACCTTGGTGGCACTGATGCCGGGGTCCAAATAATCGTGTTGAGACTGCTTGATCTTCCCATATGTTTCCTTGCCACGACCGGTGCGGGTTCTCTCAATGGGAACCTACACGAGTACTTCATGTCCTGTATGATCTTGAGTTGATCCACGATGTTTCTCATGGTTGGACGCTCTGAAGGCTCCACCTGCAGACATTTCTGTGCTATATCTGCTATGCTCCTAGCCGCTTTTGCCGGAAACCGACCTTTAAGCTGAGGATCCATTATAAGCGAGAGCCTGCAATCATCTGCTAGAAAAGCTCTGCTCCATTTCACTAAGTTCCTCTCTTCTTTCGGGTAAGACCCGTCCATATTTTTCCGACCCGTTAACATCTCAAGAAGAACTATTCCATAGCTCCACACATTGCTCTTCGGGGTCAAAAGCCCTCTCTCTAGAGTCTCGACAGAGAGATTAGCAAGTGCCGAACTATTAGATGTCTCTGTCTCAGGCGCATGGCCTGCACAACCGTATCCTGATAGCTTGGCGCTGAAATCTTTATCGACTTGGATATTTGCCGTCGAAAATTCATTGTACATTGCCTGTTCATACAGAGGAAGAAAAGGGCTCAATCACAACAAACCTTGTTACCACCCAAATTCACAAATGTTGATGGAGTTTTGTTTAGCGTACCTGAAAAGGGCCTTCTTCGTGCAAGAAGGTTAGACCCTGAGCTGCGCATAGTGCAATCTTCATTCTAGTGTTCCAATCAAGAGGAGGCCCATCTGATCTCCCATGCAGTAAACGGTCCAAGCTGCCCAGAGCAAGCCTCTCGTACACCAACATTCTTGTGTCAGAACCGTCACGAGCATGATAGCCTACCAGCTTACAAAGGTTCTGGTGTTGCAGCGACGCCAATGTGTTGACTTCATTAATGAACTCCCTAATACTCTGTGGAATCATAATAAACAATCTTAAGGAAACAAACAAATAGATATCATCAGGATTATGAAGAAACATGACCAAAAGAATGTTTATATACCTGAGTAATTACGTGAAGTCGTACAACAGTTGCGTCAACCTTCTTTAAACCTGAGGTCGAAGCCTCATCACCAAAGGAAGCCATGTACATAACAGATGAAAGACCTTCCATGACACATCGGTCTGAAGAAAAAGCGTTACACGCAGCCATTACTTCATCATATGAAAAGCTCCTAACTGACCCGCTAGGTGGCAAAGGTAAAGGTCCAGATACAGCTGCGGATGATGATAACCGACCGCTGCTTCCGTTAAACGACTTAAAGCTTCCCCAATTCTTCAATGAAGAACCAGTTCTTGGTGACGGTAACGGAAGTGGTTGAGGGCTAGATTCTTTAGTAGAAGTACGTGGATCTCTTGGTTGTTCATCTTGCTCGTCGTGGTAAACACCAGCAAGCAAATCCCGTTCCGCTGCACCGTGGATGCTTGACGGAGCAGACATGACTCTTGCTCGGCTACTCATCTCTCCGGTTCCACCGTTGTTAGATTGAATTGGCTTCACACGAGTTCTGAAACTCGGAGGAGCTGATTGTAAATTACGACTTGGAATCTTTGGTGGCTCAGGTAAAGCAGTTGGCTTGCTTTCTTCAAGATCCAACCGCTTCATAGAAACAGAGCCACGTTTCTTCTTGCTTTTCAAAGGGAAACACCCCAAAACCATCTTTTTCAATCCTCTAAATTCTGCTTTTGATTACCGCTTTGATTCTAACGGATGCATATAACTCGGAGAACTCACAATTTCATCTGAAAAATGATTCAAAACACAATTTTTTTAGCAACAGAAACAACTACATACAGAAAAAAGTGATTTTTAGAAAACCCAGATCCGTTTATTTGCATGTGTTTAGATCAATGGCTAAAGAAATTGTTCAATTCAAACTTAATTTTCAGTAGAAGTGGATAAAATCTCATTTTGACAGATCTCGTGGTTCAAAAAAGAAGTTTAATTTGAGAAGTTGAAGCAAGTAAAGGACAGTTACATAAACCCTAATTCTATAACAGTGAAACAACGAAAAACTGTAAAGTTAGAAACGCTTTCGATTTGTTTAATGAAGACATCCATTTAGATTAAATTCGGTAAAGACAAGAGACAACGACAATAATAAATCCAGGAAAATACATCCATGATTTTTTTTTTT
>Ga0041059_1001788_pt1 | contig 16734 bp, 10 predicted proteins | sample AraColnosormetaG_FD_56232 | JGI IMG/M metagenome (GOLD analysis project Ga0041059, IMG submission 56232) | Arabidopsis roots microbial communities from North Carolina, USA - Col MF nosort | ecosystem: Host-associated > Plants > Roots > Unclassified | place: USA: North Carolina | collected...
AAAAAAAAAAAAAAAAAAAAAAATTGGACAATTTGGTCGAATATTAATAAGGTAGGTCTAAATATTAGTGAAAGTAACATATGTGAATGCCCAAAACGGACGGATATTTTACTAGCTTTGAAACAAAGAAACGATGGGACAAAATGACAAATTGAATGTCTATTTATTTGGAGTTTGTCATGATTATTCATGTCAAAAACGCAAACTATTATTAATAGACTGTTTATTTTATTATTTTCTTACACTCGCCGAAAATGTTCAGAATCGGAAATAATTAGATGTAACGTTCCTGTAAAAAATGCATTGAGTTTTAATTTTATTTTATTTTCTTAAAGATAAAAAATTTCTGTTAAATGAAAAATGAAAGAGTTGTGAATTACGTTTTTTTTTTTAATATTGATTATAAATGTACAGCTAGCAACTTTAAAAATGGTTAGAAAACAAATGTTGGATAGCACTATTTTATTTTTACATAAAGAAAATCTTTTGGACGTGGAATTTTAATAGAAATTTCGGAAATAAATTAAGAGAACAATACTAAAGTATGCTACTAATAGCCGCTTTTAAATATCGGATAAATCAGCACCAAAGTAGAACTTGGTTACGTAAGTACTAGTCTCTGCCTCTAATTAAAAATACTCTGTCTCCAGTTAATTATATTTCTCATTTTCAATTTCTTTAACCCTCAACGTACGATATGAAGTACAACGCACCACTGATTTTTTTCTTAAAATAATAAAATAACATTTCACGAGTCCCGAACAGGACTCTCTAGTCTCATAATGCTCATTATAAATAACGACGATCCATCCGCTCAAAACAACAAGTCATCTTTCTACTTCTTCCTCTCTTTCTGAAACTTATCAGAAAGTTGAGTGATAATCAAAGGGTGTAATGGAGAAAGTGAGAGAGATTGTGAGAGAAGGGAGGAGAGTAGGTAAAGAAGATCCGAGAAGAGTAGTGCATGCTTTCAAAGTGGGACTTGCTCTTGCTTTGGTCTCTTCCTTCTATTATTATCAACCTCTCTACGACAACTTCGGTGTCAATGCAATGTGGGCTGTCATGACCGTCGTTGTTGTTTTTGAATTCTCTGTAGGTCAGTATTCGTCATGTGATCAGAATCAGCCACTTTCTACCATTTGAATATGTCTAATATTCAGCGATAAACATTTTGTAGATTTTTCTGTATAAATTTGGCTACAAAAGGTTGTTTAACTTTTGTTTGGTGTGTAATTAGGGGCCACACTTGGGAAAGGACTAAATAGAGCAGTGGCAACATTGGTAGCAGGAGGACTAGGGATTGGAGCTCATCACCTAGCAAGTTTGTCGGGTCCAACAGTAGAACCCATTCTTCTTGCCATCTTTGTCTTTGTCCTAGGTAACCCTCATAACACTCATATTTTTTTATTTTTTTTATATGAAATTTTGATGATTTGGTCCATATAACCTTTTCGGACGGGGGCTAGAGCGAAGAGTCTAGAAAACATGCATATATGCATACATTTGTCTCGAATTAAAGAGCGAAGACTAACAATATATATATATATGCAGCTGCATTGTCGACGTTCGTGAGGTTCTTCCCGCGGGTGAAGGCAAGATATGATTATGGGGTATTGATATTCATATTGACGTTCGCACTGATATCAGTTTCGGGGTTTAGAGAGGACGAGATATTGGATTTGGCGCATAAGAGACTATCGACAGTGATAATGGGAGGAGTTAGTTGCGTGCTTATCTCTATCTTTGTCTGCCCTGTTTGGGCAGGACAAGACCTTCATTCTCTCCTTGCCTCCAACTTTGACACTCTCTCCCACTTCCTTCAAGGTTTGTCTTTTCCTTTGGGTTGATTATATACAATCCTTACCTAAAAATACCTCTACAAATTAAAACAAACTTTTCGCCCCACAAAATACTACAATGTATAAACTTCTTGAAAACTTTATTTTGGGAAAAAGATTTACGGTATTTTTTTAGATTTCTCCTACCTTATATTCAATTATGAATTAAAAAGTGGTAATTTGGCAGAATTTGGGGACGAATATTTTGAAGCGACAGAGGATGGGGACATCAAAGAAGTGGAGAAGAGGAGAAGGAATCTTGAGAGATATAAAAGTGTTCTCAACTCAAAAAGCAATGAAGAAGCTTTGGTGGGTACTCTCTCTAGCTATTTCCCTACTTCTCCATTCACTTTTATAATTATACCCTTTTTGAAATAACTTGGACTGGATCTTGTATTGATATAATTTGTTCATTTGTGTTTAGGCTAATTTTGCAAAATGGGAACCGCGTCATGGCCAATTTAGATTTCGGCATCCATGGAGACAATATCTTGCCGTGGGTGCATTACTCCGGCAATCTGCTTACCGAATTGATGCCTTGAATTCAAACATCAACTCAGATATGCAGGTATTACTTTTGCTATAAATTTGATAATAATAATTTTTATTTAAAATAATAGATGAAAACAAAAATTAAAATACTAAAATCACAAATGCTAACACATAATGAAATTCTTAGTCTCTGTTTTTTTATATGGATAATATATGTTCCTTCTAACCGTTGGTTTATCTCTTGTTTTTCTATTTAGATCCCAATGGACATTAAAAAGAAAATAGAGGAACCATTAAGAAGAATGAGCTCGGAGTCGGGGAAGTCAATGAAAGAAGTGTCCATTTCATTAAAGAACATGACAATATCATCTTCTTTTGATATCCATGTAGTAAACTCACAATCTGCATGCAAGACTCTTTCCACTTTACTTAAATCAGGCATCTTAAACGATGTTGAGCCTCTACAAATGATCTCATTAATGACGACAGTTTCTCTGCTCATTGACATTGTAAACTTAACCGAAAAGATCTCAGAATCCGTACATGAGCTTGCATCCGCAGCAAAATTTAAGAACAAGAAGAAGCCGTCTAAGTCGAATTCGGGAAGCATTGGTCAAGCCATGCCAAATAAATCTCATGATGATGATGATCATGTTGTTACAATTTTAGGTGACGTTGACACATCAAACAATGTTGATCAATCGCAATCGCATGGAGAGATCTCAGTGGACTCATGTCATCATGTCACCATAAAGATTAACGATGATGATTCGATCCATGACAAAAATGAAGATGGTGATATACATGTACATACAAATCGTGTATCATGTGATCACACTAATGCTAGTGATCTTTTAGATAGTGGCGTTAAAAAGAATTAGTAATAAGTTATAACTAACTATTTATTATAGGGTTTAGAGGTGGTGGGGAGGGGACTAATCATGTATATTAAATAAAGTTCCCTCGAACAGGAATTGTTATTAGATCCAACCTAATTCGACCACGGTTATTTTCTCTGTTTTTCCGATATTTTTTGTTTCCAACAAAGTTATGCAGTTTCTATTAACTTGAATGTTGAAAAGTTTTAACAATATATTTTCTCCGTGGTGCAATATATTTTCCGCAAACAATGATAGTAATTTAACAAAGCCAATTTGTAAATCATTAAAAAAATTAATATAGATCAAAACAATATAAACCAAAAAAAAAATAAAATCATATCACATCTCAGTATTTTTAAGAAGTATGATGATGCACACATGTGTAAAATATTTTCTAACCCAAAACAATAAAGGATAAATACGTTTATTCATTATTCGCTTTTGAAAAGACAACAAAGGGTTACAAATACATATCTAATTTTTTTTTTCCAGGGTGATATATAACTAAGAATAATTGCAGATAAATCAATGAGCACTTAGCCCTTAGGTGGCAGATACGAATATCCATTGAGAAAATTGAAAATCATTCATATATCCCTAACTATAGACTATGATATACATGCGTTTTTCGAAAATTTAATTAATCAAAGAGAATTTTTTGTGTACGAGAAATTGATTGATAAGTGTTATTGCGAGATGTCATTATTAACCCTAGGAAAATGTTAATGAAGGTGCCCCATGTTCTCCTAAGCTCACGGGCTCGTGCTCGTTTGTCTATTTCCCCTTTTACGTCCAATTGCTTTTTCAAAATTCTTGAACACAATGGGGTGCAAATTAAAGTGGAGGGTAAGTAATATAGGTATTTGTCTCCATTATTAAACCTTACTTTTGATTTAAACCCTGATTTGTATGAATATCCGTTAACGTTATTCCATCGTTTGAATATATAAGTCTCTAATTTTTTTGTTTTTTAACATTACTTGGCCCATTTCTCTAAATGCTTTTTTAAAATTACTATATTTTTATGGTTTAAAATAGATTTTCGAGAGAGCGAGACATGTAGTCTATCAACAATTTTCATAAACCATTTTCAGAGAGATTAAAAAGAAATCTTGATTGACGTCTAAATAATAAAAATTGAAATAGTATTAAACGATCAACAATTTTAATTAAGAGAAAAATATGATTGAGTTAGAATCCGAAACGGGTCAAGCTCCATCCATCTAGTCCATGGATCACTTAATCGACATAATAGAAATCAACACATGATAATCAATAATTATGATGATCTTGAAACCTGTAGGAAGTCTTTAGATCACTAATTGTTTACTTAATTAAATTGATTGATTTGCCTAGTTACTGAGTCTGACACCACCCAGCTCTTTGATCGTCTTAGTTAAAGACTACTTCAACTCATGTTTCCTCTGTCAGTTCGATATATTACCACTAACATACATATATATGTATATTTGCATGATTATTTTAGTGTTTCTACATTGAAAGGACTACAATTAGCCTCCATCAACATTCAGGTAACACAAAACACCGTTAAAATCACATACAACATTCAACTGCAATAAGACTTTTTTTTTACATATAAATAAATAATGCAGTCATTGGATTCCAATAGTGTGTCACATTATAAAAAGCACAGTAAATTAAACTTTATAAATAGACAACTTCGCTTATCATGAGTGCTCCACTTACGTATCAAAAGCTCTTCACATGCACCGTGCACCATCACCTCTCTCGGCTTTCCGCAATTAATTAGTAATTACCATTAGTTATATCAATTGAATACTAATGTAGTTCCGTAGCTAATTAAGTAAATATTTATCTTATGTTATTATAAGGACGTTCCAGATTAAACGAACCACTAAAGGACAAATAACAAAAATGTCTAGTGATTACGACTTTAATGCGTATCGAGTAAATTGTGCGAATTTTCTATTTCCTAAAGTCGCCACTGATGTGATTATCAGCCGTACATTTAAAGTGGGAAAAGGTACACACAAGTCACAACATTTGTGCCCAACATAAAACGCATTTAAAATTCTTTCGTTTTTCTTTCTTTTGACTTTCGTTTACGTTTTCACACAAAATGTATCACTCTTATAATCTTATATTTTTTTAGTTTTTATCATTACGGATGCAAATAGGTGGCTTTCTAACATTAGTTAAAAAAAAATATTAGCTAGGTGGAGTAGTATTTGACGATTTATCTGTTGTCATTTTGTCAACACTCAACAATATGCTTTTAGCTAATATTCACATTAGTTCCTCCAAATGAACATGGTTACCATCAGTCCACACCACACTTTCTAGCTAAAGATTTCTATTTTTTGTATTTTCACTAAGAAACGCCAACCTCTCAGTTCAACTCAGCTATCTTCTTCAGGATATAGAGAAATTTTCTGTGGTGAAACAATTAAAATTACCACCACTATCAAACTTCACAAATCACTGCATGGTAGTTTGTCGTTCTTGCCAATTTTAGAATTTTTGTATTGGAAGGGAAAAATAACAAGTCAAGTTTTCATGCCAAAATACATTATAAGAATATGAATACAAAAGGTTACAAATTATGAAATTACAAACACACATTCAAAGCAAAATATAGATAATTTCCCCCAATGCTTTGCCAAATGCCCACCACTCTGCGCCTCATAGCTCGTCCTACACGAAATTCAGAATCATAACAAACTTACATTTTTAGAACAGTTAAGATGATTCAGTACTAAACTGCATAAACCATTCTTTTTAAAGTGGTTGAGATAGAAGGAACACTTACATGGTAATCATCCATATAATCACGTGGATTCGGCTGCAAAACAAAACAAAACAAAACAAAACAAACCATTTCCAACAATATTCACTCACTTGGTTTCCAGATAAAACAGAGTTGAGAAGGTTATAATTCATTTGGACTCAAATAAGTACTTACCCGTTTGTAACGCCTCCTCCTGTCTCCATACCGGTGGTCCCTTTCTTTCCGCCTGCGTTCACCTTCTTCCCGTGCTATCCGAGCTTCCTGTAAACGTTGATTTGTATGGCCATGCTCGTTAACTAGGATATACAGAGAAGACTTGAAAAGAGAACAAGAACTTTTTTGTGAACTACAAACCTCATCTTCTCTAGCTTTTCTTTCTTTCTCTGCTTCCGCAAATAACTCCTTCTCAGACTGGTGCATATGGCCAAGTATATAGCATATCAAATTCACTAATAAGACATTTTCGTATATAATAGCATGCAGAAAATCCATTTGCAATTACTACACACTTGCAAGATCAAAAAACTTCTTTGATTTTATCCAAAAAGAAGCAAAAAGATATACAAAGACTTGGAAATCTACCTCCCTGTGTTGGGCAAAATAGTCATCCACGATGCTTCTTGCATATGCCGGGTCATCGCAGATCAATATATTGTCAAAGATTGAGCCAGCCTTCACCTGCAGTGTTAAGATCATTTTTTTTTCATTCAGATGCACTAGATAAGTTTGATCCCTCGTCTAAAATGAAGACTTTTTATCAGATCTTTTCTGTTTCTTTTGGTTTTGTTTTCAACCCTAAAAATTTGGATGACCTATATGTACAAGCAGCATATATATGTTAAAAGAACTAATTGGCAGTGAATATTATATAAATATTCATCCATATCTGGTGATGATGTAGTGATTATAAAAGTTAATATTTGATGGAATTCAAGAAAGCTCTAGAACTTACCTGCCATACTTCAATGCCTGCATATTTGATAGACTTCAGAACGTAAAGATCTGGATCATCTTCAAATTCTGTGCAAAACCGAGAAGCTCAAGCTTAGTATTTATAACAAGAAGAAATCCAGCTCAAAATGAACATACACATTAAATAGGTAGAAACATGCCTGGATTATCTATCCATGGGTTCTTCCATTTTCCCTTGTAGTTCGGGTTCTTGATTCTCTGTAGGAAAATAATGTTTTGAGAAATGTCAAATGGAGAAGAAGAAAAAACAGTAATCTATATAACCATTGATGACTGTCATATAATAACCTTTGCTTTCCAAGGACCTTTGTACGCAGAATTTGGGATCTTTGGAGGTTCCCAGAGACCATTTTCTTCCTCGTCCCAGTCCTCGGGCTAAACAAGTAGAGAGAGAGATACAAGACACAAAGCTTCAGACTATAACACAGTAATGAGTTCCAAAAAAGAATGAGTGCCATAATGTCAGAATTTGCAGTGATATAGAATGAAGAAAGAATGATGGATCTCTGAGACTAAAAAATAACGACCAATCATTTAAAGAATCTAATATAACAGTACATACCTCTTTAGCTTTACGATCTGGAATTTCACGTGGAATAGAATCAAAACCCTGGTTACAAAAGGAAGAACGAGCCAGTTGCCTGAATTAAACTAAGAATTAAGAGAATGGGAACTGAATAGCTTCCTTTCAATACAAATTGTATTTTCTATATTGCTAAGTTTACTAAAAAGTTACCTCGGGTTTGACATCGTTGGGGTCATCGATGTACTCTCTATCATCCCAGTCCTCTGGCTGCAAAATACAGACTGTTAAGAATCTATCAAGGTGAAAGCTAAAAGAAATGTAGTGTTACTGGCTTACTGCATATCTTGCTCTTCTATGAAAATTTAGTATAACCTCAGATCAAAACCATAATCCATTTTCCTCGTCATACATCATAAATTATAATAGCTAAAAGCTAAGTGTAACTATCTCAGAAAAAGGTTATCCAACCTTGCAAATGTTTGGTTCAGAAATTCACATTGCATTTAAGAAAGAGTCTATGAAACCTTATAAGCACCCAGACAGTTACCTTCTTTGCATTCTTGACCTTGATCTTCCTTGGAGGAAGGATGTCCCAGTCTGTGTACATACTGCCAAATTCTCTCTCTTTATTATCCACCAGAACGCTGTAAGAAGCGTCAGGACGCAGAATAAATGTGTAGAAATGATTTAATTTGTCTGTTTCACATTGCAAATCCTTTTTGATTGGATAATTCTGTCCCTGATATGAAACTATAACATGAAGCTTCTTCGTCTGTGTTCCGCATATATCTGGTCCAAACATTAGACTGCATAGAAAAACTAATGAGAATCCCCAAACACAACAACACCATGTGACGACTTTGTTGTAAAAAACATGGACATGTAATCATTTATCAAAGTTCACTGGATTAACTAAATCAACGCAACTTGACTTAGATTGCAATATAACATTCTATCAACTGATGTTCATTGAAAAAGCATTAATGTATGATTACCTGTATGGAGTATCACCACCAAACTGCTTCTGGTTAACATAGCCAGACAGGAGCTTAATGTAAGCACCACCACATTCAATGTCTTGTTCAATCTTGACTGAGTACTGGACAACAAGAGTCCGGTTTTTGTTGCTAAACTCAGGAATCTTTGCAGAAATCGCATAATGCTTGGCATCATTATAAGTCTGAATACCTAAACACATCAAGAAAATCAAAAAAGAAAGAAAAAGATACTAAGTTAAACCAAATAAAGATTCTATATTCCTCAAGTTAACTTTCGAGATCGAAAGCTAGTACACTTGACGATCCATAATTGTATCACAGAACAAAAGAGCTCAAGATCTACACACAAACCTGCTGCTGAAACAAACATATCTAAGAACTAAAATAGAAATCCTAATTATAACCAATTAAAGATTTAATTTTCTTCAAGATAACTTCAAATATCGAAAGGCAGTAGACTTGCGAACTCCATGTCTTAGTCCACATAACAAAAGAGCTGAAGATCTACACACAAGTGGCAGCTAACAAGAACATATCAAAGAACTAAAACACTGCAACATAACAAAGATCACAGGGAGAATGGTGATATAGATTCTCGTATTCTGAAAATCAAGTGAGACCCTTAACGCCAAAAAGACGGAGTTCTGCAGTGTGCTTAAAGGTGGGCGAAAGGAAGTACCTTTATTGTCAGGATCGCCGGGCCATTTACCGGCAGTGTGCTTAAAGGTTCCAGCTTTGCCTTCGTTTCTTTTCCAATCAGACAAGACCCACCTACTTTTCCATCCACCTGAACACAATCTTACTAAGTTAATTCCATAAACCTATAAATAGAAAGCCAAAATCCAGAACCATAGAATCGTTATATTAACCAGAATAGGAAAAGCAAAGCCTATAATAGAAGATTCTAGTGAAGGATGGATTCGGATTCACTATCCTAATCAAATCAAAATCTACCAAGGAAAGTTACTACTTACTAATCATAGCAATATATTCAAAAAGGAAACAAAAATAACAAATCGTTGTTTTGTTTCCCAGAAAAGGAAAAAAAAGAGAGAAGAGTGTTTATATATATACTTCACCTTCGAAATGCTCCTCTAAGAAGATCTCGGAGAAAGCCAATGGGGCAAGAGTTAGTACAGAGACGAGGAAGAAGAAGCAGAAAAAACTGAGCTTATTTTGAGGTAATCCCATTTTTCAGAATTTCTCACTTCATCATGGTTACTGAAAAATTGTGCTTGGGCCTTTATAGCAAAGCAGAATGTTGACTCAGTGTCGTTTGGTTTAGTTACAATATTGCCCCTAAGGTTTGGATTTTTCTTTTTTTCTCTATGTTGTTTTTCTCAAGTCGTCGTCGCAGTGTGGAGTGGACTGAAGAATATTCAAAGTCGTTTATCATCGTAAGAAATGGGGCAAAACTGGTCTCAAATAATAATTGCTATGTTTCTTGCTCTAATCTCTTATATTGCCATTATGATTTATAACAAATCTTGTTCTAACTAAATCTAGCCGAATGTTTTGTACATGATACTTGTAGCCAAATGTTTTTTATACGAATATGAATCATAAATAAATTCAATTATATTTTCTTTATTTTATGAGAGCGAAGAATATATTTTTTTTGTAGTCAAAAAATAAAGGTTCTACAATAATTAAATGTGGGATAACGAAATCCAAAAAGCTCCAATCTAAAACAGTACAACATGTCATTAACAGCATGTTCAGTCCAGGCCCAATAAGCACGAAATTTCTCTTCTCCGAAATTAACTTAATCCTTGAGTTTATTTGGAAAAGACATTTATACCCCTTGTTATCTCAATGGTTAGAGAACACGTGTGTTGCGCGTGAGCATCCTCCATTATTACACCACCGTTGGCCTCCGACGACGGCTCAAGCCTATCTTCGTCGCCGGCTTCTCCGATGGTTACCAATCGCGTAGACGTCTTCTGGCACGAAGGAATGCTCCGACACGACGCCGTAGAAGGCGTCTTCGACACTGGATACGACCCTGGATTCCTCGACGTATTGGAGAAGCACCCGGAGAACGCCGATCGCGTCAGGAACATGCTTTCGATTCTCCGACGCGGTCCCATCGCTCCTCATGTCAATTGGTTTACCGGTCTTCCAGCAATCGTTTCGGAGCTTCTAATGTTTCACACTTCAGGTACATCGCTCTAAGGTTCGCAGAAAAGAAGGAACTTTTATAAAAACCTGTTTCTGAATTTGGTAGTTTTGACAAATCTTAACCTTAAAAAATTCGACTTTGATTTGTGATTATTGCTTTCTCATGTAATCCATTGTGATCCTTGTACAGAGTACATTGAGAAGCTAGTGGAGGCAGATAAATCAGGAGAAAGGTGTGAAATTGCCGCAGGTACTTTCATGAGCCCAGGCTCGTGGGAAGCTGCTCTTCTTGCAGCTGGAACAACTCTTTCAGCAATGCAACATATTCTTGATTGCCATGGGAAAATTGCATATGCTCTGGTACGCCCACCAGGTCACCACTCACAGCCTACTCAGGCTGATGGGTATTGCTTCCTCAACAACGCTGCTCTTGCTGTCAAGCTGGCATTGAATTCGGGTTCTTGTTCCCGAGTTGCGGTTATTGACATCGATGTACATTATGGAAATGGCACAGCTGAAGGGTTTTATACATCTGATAAGGTTCTTACGGTGTCACTCCATATGAACCATGGATCATGGGGATCGTCCCACCCGCAGAAAGGGTCGATTGATGAACTTGGTGAAGACGTGGGATTGGGTTACAATCTGAATGTCCCTTTACCGAATGGCACGGGTGACCGGGGATATGAATATGCCATGAATGAGCTGGTGGTTCCTGCAGTTAGAAGGTTTGGACCCGATATGGTTGTTCTCGTTGTTGGTCAAGACTCTAGCGCTGTAAGTTCTTTCTTTGCCCAAATACGTGTAGACTATCTGACTGAGCACTTACTCAGGGTTTTGTTCGCAATTATTGTTTTGGTTACAAGTAAATCGCTTATGTATGCTGCTCCAATATGGCTCTGCTGTGATAAGTCTGCATAAGTAGTTAGAAGAGTGCAGCTGTTGCATTAGTCATGTCATCTCTCTAATATTCAGTCAGCAAAAGATAAACGAATCAGTATAAATGGAAGATGACCAAAGGAGGAATGGGTTGTCTAGGGATTTGGGTATTGGTTTTGCATTGGAAGAGTCTAGGGTGCTCGAGAATTCACCATAAGATTATATCTTTGGATTCTTTGCTTCAGTTTGCATTCTTATTCAGAGAGGAATAAAGGAAGATATGGTTTTTATGGTTCTTATTACGCTACCTAGTGGTCCCCTTGTCGAGCTTAGTGAATTTATATTCAGCACAGATGTTACTAACAGAGCTGTTCACTTTTTGGCCCATGGAAGTTAATGAATTTTCTGGTTCACAGGAAACTCTCTCTTAAAGTTCTCCGGCTTAAATCCATTAGTTTGGTTTCAAACATTTGCTAGGGATGCTGATTGTCTAGTTTGTGAGGGGATTTGAATGTCATGGACTGACGGATAACCACTATTTACTGTCGGATCTGCAGTTTGATCCAAACGGGAGACAAAGCCTGACAATGAATGGATACAGAAGGATTGGGCAGATAATGAGGGGAGTTGCAGAGGAGCACAGCCATGGAAGGTTGCTTATGGTGCAAGAAGGCGGGTATCATGTAACATATGCAGCTTACTGCCTCCACGCCATGCTCGAAGGGGTGCTGAAGATTCCAGAACCGCATCTATCTGATCCGATCGCTTATTATCCCGAAGAAGAAGCTAATGCTGTTGCTGCTGTGGAGTCAATCAAAACATATCACACCGAATTTGTTCCATTTCTCAGAGGAACTTGAAAATGGGACGTATGAATGAGTTTATGTTATTCCTCGTTGTCTTGTGACCTTTTGGAACACAGATCCAAATCAATCAGGTCAAACCGTATATATCAAAATACTTGTTGATCAAACTATCTTTTGTATGAAAACTTATTCACACGATCCGACTTTGTTTTTTGAGTTTTTTTTTAACAACTAGTTAGGTTTAGACTAGAAGAACCCAAATTTTTTGTGACAGAATAATAATTTTGCAGAAAGAGATTTTATAAATATATTCCAGATACAATCAAATCAAGCTTGGAAATAAGATTGGCATTGTCGTGAGTATCACTGTAGAGAGAATAGCTCGCGGGTCCGTAAAAAATGCATGTCAACCTCGATCGTGGAAATATGTCAGGATAAGATCTGTATTCTCGTCTCTATGATTTGTTCGAAAGAAACTTGTTTATATGAATCATTTTGTAAGAAATGTTTGTTGCATTGATTCCAAATACTTTAGATGTGTTCAATTAGTTTATTCGCTTTATTTTTTATTTTATTTTTGGTAAAAGGTTAATAAAGACAAAATAGGAAATTGCATTGCAAATACAAATACAAATACAAAACAATGAAACATCTATATTATGAAATAAATTATTAAAAATTAAACCAGTAATAAATGTCGTTTTGTTGATCCACACTCAATCTAAAATGTACATCTATGTTCACTTGCAGAATGAATGGGATTTTAATGAACTTTAAAAACTCAATTTCAAGTAATTACACCAATCCAATGAACATGTTTAAGTTTGCAGAAAATGCCAAAATGAATTCATCTTTCGTTTTATACTGTTAATCACTTATTCACAAAATAGACCATCATTGTCACTTGCAATATGTTTTATTTGATTCTGAAGAGGATTATGTATCGTTTTCAATTGTCCCTGAATTCACAAACTGTATCGTTTTACTAAATTTACTGTTGCTGCTAACAAAGTCCATGTATCGTTTTCAGATATGTGTTTGAAAAAACAAAATTTAATCGAACTGTTAATCTCATTTCTTATCTGCTAGACAAATACAATACACATTCTCATGATCTAGTACTATTCATTGTAAAATGACTGTAACAATAAGATTATATATTGAGCTACTAGCCTACTACTTATCCTATAAAAATGTAATTGAAATTAACTTATTTGGTGATAGGACTATATATCTTAACTAAAGATGAAAAAACAATAAAAATAACAAAGGGAAATCTTCACTTTATTATGGAGTAATAGAACTCTCTAATTATCTAAGGAAAAAAAAATGCAAGTACCGAAAAATAAAAAAGAGGAACATTGTAGTATAGTCCCCACTTGTCTCTCTTCGTCTCCAAATAAACCACATTAGTCTTTTCAGATTTTTTGTACACTTCCTTCATCCCCCACCCATCTCTCTCTCTCTCTCTCATCCTTCCTCTTTCTTCTTTGCTTGCCCTTTTCTTTTTATTTTATTCTTCCAAAATCAAATAGTTCCTTCTTTGATCTCATTGGGATAACTAAAAGTTTCAAGAAGAGAAACATATCATTGAAGAGAGAACCCACACAAAAAAAAATGTCTGTAGATTTCTCATCTGAGCGTGTTTGCTATGTCCACTGCAGCTTCTGCACCACGATTTTAGCGGTAATCTCCCTCTCCTCTTTATATTGTAAATCTTTCTCAAAAGAAAGAGTGTTAATTTGGTACTTACTCTGAGCTAGATCCCCTTTTCTCTAACTTAAATCAAACTGTTATATAAGATATATATTATTTACCTATCAAAGATGGTTGGTGATATATCTATATGTGTATTGCATGATGAATTTTGCATCTAGTTCATAGATCAACATATATCTTTTCTGTGATTAATTATTGATGAAGATATATATACCGGAAGTTTCTTAATTTCAGAAACCCTAAATCTTATTCCTTTTTTTTCTTCTATAACGCGTGATGAGATACCTAAAAGAAGCAAAAGAAGTTCGGTAGTTGAAACATAAATTTTAGTGCTCAAACAAAGTAAACTCAAAGGAAACAGCTCCTGATCAGATTTAGGGCTCTATGAGTAGGTTTTAAGTCTACAAAGATAACTTCTTCTTTCCCTATTTTTACTATTTAAAGAATTTTTATTTTTATTTTCGTTTTAAGGACATTTTTTCTTCTTCTCTTTACAGTAAATCCTTCATTTTTTACTCTTGTATATTCATATTTTCTTTGGTGTTAGTTCCCTAAGTTTCAACAGCCATTAATATTTTCTGTAAAAGGAATTTGGTAGATAGCATCCATGTGATGCAGTCTCAAAATTAAACTTTCACTAGGTCTTCCACCTTTATAGTCTGACTTCATACTATCTATCTTTTGATATGTATAACTGTAGTATGTGACACATGTATATACTTATATCATATCAATCATAGATCTTTCATCTACAAGCGTGGTCCATGTAAAAATGTTTACATCACATCACCAGCTGATTATTTTAAAATCATTTTTGGGTTCTCCAAAATTCCTTTTTATGTTTCTACAGTGTGCTGAAGCTATTTTATTACATGTATATGATTTTAAAATTTACTTAAAACTTCACTAATTATCTCCAGCTTTATCTAACGGTTTTATGTGACATTTAATAATATCCACAGTTCTTCCGTACATTTTTGATATGTGTGTATCAGTGATATACGTCTATCTATATGTGTGTGTATATAAATTATTGATCTATGATCCATATAATTAAGTAATCATGAGAAACTAACTAGCTAGGTTATGTAGCTTAATGGTTTAGCGTTTAGACAAATTAAAAAAAAAAAAGTTTATCATGAGAAACTCTTGTACACTGATATTATTCATAAACGTTATACTACATATACATAAATAATGGAGATGTCGCACGAGTCTGATTAGGAACAAAAAGGGCCATATTTAATAAAAATGTTAGAGGTCTTCTTGCACAAAATAGGGTGTGTATTGTAGTGGAAAGTACAAAAGATTTGTTCTACCCAGTTCCAGCAACAATTTCTTGATCTATACAAAAGCTGCAAACTGTTAAATCATGGCCGATCTTGACCACTTAGGATTGGATCCTTTCTCTCTCTCTCTCTCTCTCGCTCACACACAAAAATATAAGACGATTATAATAAAAAGATGGTACCATCACATATGAAGGACTTTATGGGCTGTTGTTAAGGTCACGTCGTTTTCTAACATGACTGTCTTCTCCTTACAAGCTTCATCAACCATTCTTCATCTCTTTACTATCTTTTATCATGTTGCCTTGAGGTCTTGTGTGTCAGACATAGAATTCATCAGAACCCACCAAACAGAAAAATACATATTCTTTTATATATGTTAAATTTGATCATTTGTTTGTTCGAATATTAGTTGTGGTAATACTTCTATAAGGTTACTATTTTCTATTTCATGTGATAAAAATCTATAGGACTATCTTTACATAGGAAATAGGAAATCTACAATTAACCAAAAACAAGGTGTGCTATAGCCTATAATGGAGTAGTACTTAACATTCTCTCTCAAGAGCTCTCGTTACATTAGAGACCAGCCACTCGAATTATAAAATAGTGATAAAACAAGACAATTAACGTGTCCCTTATAATGATCAAGACATGTATGAATGATTAGGTAAGTGTACCATACGCAAGTTTGTTCACACTTGTGACGGTGAGATGTGGCCATTGTACCAATTTGCTATCCCTCAACATTGGAGTTTCACTTCATCAAACCTCAGCTCCTCCCATTCACCAAGATCTTCAGGTATCATATTATATTCATTAGTCCTTCAACATTTTTATTATTCCCATTTAGAAATCTGGCTTATATAGTTTTTGAAATCATGAAGCCTCATAGACAGCACACAACCTCTCTGGTGACAAGGAAAGATTGTGCATCGTCTTCTAGGAGCACCAACAATTTATCGGAAAACATTGATCGTGAGGCTCCTAGAATGCCTCCTATTCGCCGTATGTCTCTCTATTTACCTCTTGCATTCCGTACATAGTATTTAAAGTTTGTGTAATATATGCAATCACCAAGCTAAGTGAGTCCATAATTTTCTTTTATTTTCATGTGGCAGCACCGGAGAAAAGACAACGTGTTCCTTCGGCCTACAACAGATTCATCAAGTAAGTGTTAATCCTTTGATGAAATATACTAATTAACTCTTTCGCTACAACTTTAATAAACTAAATTGTTAATTAGGGAGGAAATCCAAAGGATTAAGGCTTGCAATCCAGAGATTAGCCACCGTGAGGCATTTAGCACTGCTGCTAAAAATGTAAGCTTCCTTCTTTACCATTCTTTTTCACAAGGTAGATTGTCTGCTAGAGATAGCTCAAAAAAAAAAAAAATCCTTATCGTAGCTTCATCGACGATGTCAGAATTATATAGAATTAGGA
>Ga0041059_1001789_pt1 | contig 16730 bp, 8 predicted proteins | sample AraColnosormetaG_FD_56232 | JGI IMG/M metagenome (GOLD analysis project Ga0041059, IMG submission 56232) | Arabidopsis roots microbial communities from North Carolina, USA - Col MF nosort | ecosystem: Host-associated > Plants > Roots > Unclassified | place: USA: North Carolina | collected 2013-09-02
TTTTTTTTTTTTTTTTATAAGCTGCATGAATCTTTCCACTGTTTTAATTAAACTATGTCAATCGAATATGCGGAGCTGAATCGAATTTTATCCTTCTGACTTAATATTTCTCACACTCACTCACTCTCTCAATCTCTCAAGAACCACCAAAGAAAGAAAAACAGAACAAGAACAGAGGATCCAAGAAATAGGAAGAAGAAAAGACGTGAGGCTTTTACGATTTCGGGACTTGATTGAGATCCCTACGTTACGTAATACTTGCAATTCACTATCTTCTCAGTAACTGAATTTCTCACACGAAATTACATATGTTAAAATGTATATATATATCATACACAAGATGGATCCTTGCTCTACCTTTTTATAGCATGCTTTGTTACAACAACTTTTTTTTTAATTTGGTTGTTGTAAAACTTTGTTTCAACAATTATAACAGCCTTTTAACATAACATGGACATTAAACCAAACCTAAAGCGAGTCTACAGCAGCTCAATTATCGGTTCTAATCCGATATGCACATAGCCAACCCACGGTTAAAAGTTGATTTCATTTGATTTCCATCACCAAGGTCAACACTATCAACGTTTTTTGTTTTTTTTGGTCTAACTATCAAAGTTTAATTTCCCATAATATGAAGCTAACCATGCAATGTTGTAAACCCGAATTACATTTTGGTTTCTTAGACTTGATGATGAGTTGATGACTAATTGAAAACAAATTTAAGAGCTTACTAGTGTTCTCTCCAATGCTTCTTTTTTTTTAAATTGGAATTGATCACACACATATATATATTTACGCATATATGTATATATGGATGTGAACAATTAGTATTATTTTACAATAATAGTAAAAAAAAAAATGAACTTACAAATTACAAACCAAACTTGACGATATATGCATGCTCTTTGAGATCATCACACGAGTTGGTCGGAGCCACCTTTCGCAGTCTTGTCTGCTTCGGCTGGTCCATGTTTTTTCTCGGCTTTACTATCTGCGATTCTCTCTCGAGGGCTACACAAGATTCTTCCCAGAAAATGGGAAGCAATTGCCAAGAATATGATCACTATGACGATCAAACACCATTGCCAGATTGGAACCTCCATATCTTTAGTTTGGATTTTTGGTCACACAAAGTAAACGCAGTGCAGAAGAAGAAGAGGCGGAAGATGCTTGAAATTAAAGTTGTTGGTACTGTTGACCAAAAGGAGTAAGTTGTGAAGAAATGATACGCAAAGACTTGTGGAAGGTAACCAATTTTGTAAACTTCGTAGAAGAAATCGAACTCAATAAAAAAACATCTATATATGTATGACATACGAACAATAACATAGTTTAGTGGACCTACCAATAATGCCCTCTAATAGTTTTGGAAGCTACTTAATTAAAAGATTTTATTTCATTTTCACAAAGTGAAAGAAGGGTTACAAAATTCATCAATTTTGTATTTATTCAAACCCATACTTGGAGTTGGTGTATCAAAAACCTAATTATATTAATTGGCATTGTACGTGGTAACGTTTTAGTTTACATCTATGGATCAATCTTGCATAATAAGTTAATAACCCTTTTGAATTTAAAAAGCACAACACAACTTATTTTTAAAAAGGATATATCATTTTCGGATTTAAAGTTTAGTTTGTATGGTCTAAAACTTTGTTTTTGGTTGTCGTTTAGGATATCTTGGAGAGGAAGAAACCACATAGAGACATGAATCAGAGAAGTAACTTTGTGAGGTTGCTTCTACGAATTTCGATGAACTAGTGTTTCTTTTTCTTCTTTTTCAACAACATGCGAGTTTGGCACACCAAGGATATGGATACAACCAACTAAACTACATATCAAAATGGCCATGGGGAAATGTCAGCAAAATCTGTCAAAAAATGCAAAAACAAAACTCCAACTTTACTTTGGGTAAAACAATACGCTAATTTTTATTATGTTATACATAAATGCAAAAGTTATAATCGTTTAAACCTTAAAAATAAGCAAACCAAATTTGACAAAACCAAAAGCTAAACCGAATCAAACGAAAAAGGAATATTCTCCAAAACCGACTTCACACAGCCCTAATTTCCACACTCTAATACTATTTCTCGCCGCCGCTTTTGTATCTTCTTCTCTCTCGCTTTGCTCTCTCGGAATTGTTTTTGCAGAAAGTCTCTCGTAAGAATCAATCTATCAACTTCTTCTTCATATACGCTTCTCTCGTTTCAAAATTTCATCGACGATTAACTGATTTTTACTTGGTGTTTTCTTTGGTAACTAGATCTGAACTCAGAAAATCTCCGAGTTCGTATATCTTCTCCGTTTGAGCAATGGCGTTGGTAAGTACTCACTTCTGAGATCATTACACGTTTCATCAGATCCGTCACGATTGGTTTTACTGATCTGTTGATGATAGTTTATGAATTTTGATTCATGTATCTTAAATCTGGGAATATAGTTTGATTTTAGAATGATTTAGGTATCTTGGACGATTGTTTATTAATCTGAGAACTGGATTTTGTGTTGCATTGAAAAACTACTTTGGATGAATATAACTATGCAATTTCTGTTGAGTTTCATTGATGAAGTTTGTGTAAATCATACTATTTATCAGGTCATGCACACATACAAGGGAAACAAAGGTGCCAATAAGGCACTTATTGCTGCAGAGTATGCGGGTGTGAAGATCGAGGAGTCCGCAGACTTTCAGATGGGCGTCACTAACAAGTCACCTGAGTTCCTTAAGATGAACCCTATTGGAAAGGTATGGAATCTCTTTCGAGAAGTTTTGATTGATGTTTGCTGTAAATTCCTAGCTAATAAAAGATTATGATCCCACTAGGTTCCTGTGCTTGAGACTCCTGAAGGTCCCATATTTGAGAGCAATGCCATTGCCCGATATGGTATAACTTCATTTCCTTCTGTTTCTCTTTGATGCACCTATCTATAACTTGGTATTAATTGGATATGATGATTGTTTTGTTATCCCCCTTCAGTGAGCCGTAAGAATGGTGACAACTCTTTGAATGGATCCTCCCTTATTGAATACGTAAGCTCCTGTTTATCCAATGGCCTTTCCTTTTAAAATTATCGTACCTTTGTGTTTATCTCTTGTTTACTATCATTGATTCATGTCTATGTGCATGTGTTTACTTTTCAGGCTCACATTGAGCAATGGATCGATTTCTCCTCATTGGAGATTGATGCTAACATGTTGAAGTGGTTTGCTCCAAGAATGGGCTATGCTCCCTTCTCTGCCCCAGTAAGCTTTCCCTCATTTTTTGTGCCTTGTCTCATGCACTCTCTGTACTAACAAATCATGCTACTCCTTACTCGCTAAGATTAGTATTTGACTAGTCTAAGCTTGACTAATCTTTTTAATGGTTTTATCTGAATGAAGGCTGAGGAAGCGGCAATTTCTGCATTGAAGAGAGGACTTGAGGCTCTGAACACACATCTCGCCTCCAACACTTTCCTTGTTGGACACTCTGTCACCCTTGCTGATATTGTCACAATCTGCAACTTGAACTTGGGATTTGCCACCGTGATGACCAAGAAATTTACCTCTGCATTCCCTCATGTTGAGAGATACTTCTGGACAATGGTTAACCAGCCAGAATTCAAGAAGGTGTTGGGTGATGCCAAACAAACCGAAGCTGTCCCTCCAGTTCCTACTAAGAAAGCTCCACAGCCTGCTAAGCCCAAGGAGGAGCCCAAGAAGGCAGCCCCTGTAGCAGAGGCACCAAAGCCTGCTGAGGAGGAGGAAGCACCAAAGCCTAAAGCCAAGAATCCTCTTGACTTGCTACCACCAAGCCCAATGGTTCTCGATGACTGGAAGAGGCTTTACTCGAACACCAAATCCAACTTCCGTGAGGTTGCTATCAAAGGTATGTTATATGATGACTTCTGTTAATTGTTCTTTAGAAGAAATTGTTCTAGGTTTATGGAATCAACTTGTTAAGAAGAAAGCTACAAAAATCCGAGACAATGTGCTGTGACATCCTTATAATACCAGTGCTTACTAACGACTCTCTAAACAATTCACAGCTGCTCTAGTCTACTAAATTGCCTCCTAAGCTAGATATAGTAGACTTAGAGGGGTACTCACTATGGTTTATGGGACATGTATGGCCCAGAGTCTGAAAGTACATTCTATTAAGCTCAATGCCTTGAATGTTTTTCTTCATTGCAGGATTCTGGGACATGTATGACCCGGAGGGGTACTCACTATGGTTCTGTGACTATAAGTACAACGATGAGAACATGGTCTCCTTTGTTACACTCAACAAGGTAGGAGGGTTCCTTCAGCGTATGGACTTGGCACGTAAATACTCCTTTGGAAAGATGCTTATTTGCGGGTCAGAGGGTCCTTTCAAGGTGAAGGGTTTATGGCTTTTCCGTGGACCAGAGATCCCCAAGTTCATAATGGATGAGGTGTACGACATGGAGCTGTACGAGTGGACTAAGGTTGATATCTCCGATGAAGCACAGAAGGAGCGTGTTAGCCAGATGATTGAAGACGCTGAGCCATTTGAAGGCGAGGCTCTTTTGGACGCCAAATGCTTTAAGTGAAAAGGCTCTTTGTATCTCCGTAGAGGTTTACTCTGTTACTCGTGTTTTGATACCTTCTAGAGAGTCCTTACCACCTTTTGAATCGTACTCGGGTTTAAGAACTAGTTGCTTCTCAATGTTATTTTGACAGAATATTGTTCTTAAATACATTACAACTTCTAGTTATTGTTTTTATTTTGTTTTTTATTATCCAAACTCGTGTGTGTGACATTCTCTCTTTAAATTAGTTGCTTGGAAGATGCAAAGAATCTCGTTTAATGGGGCATACTGAATTTCATTTTAAAGTTGTAATATTACACGTCTCTAACTTGTCTCTAACACGTCTCTAACTTGATGATTCAGATATGTTCACTAAAACCCAAATTCCTTTTAAGCCAATCGAATGTTGGTCTACACAGCAACATTTAAGAGATAGGTGTAAGAAATAGAGCCATGAGGTGAGCTTATAAGGAGAGTGTATGTTGAACATGTTCATAGATATTAGGTCCGAGAGGCTTAAAATCACTCAAGTTTATTAAGATGAGAAGATATACCAAGTAAACCTAATTCGTTCTCTACAAAGAGTTTAATGACCAAAATAAACAAAAGGTAGATTAAGATCTTGTCTTAAGAAAATCAAATAAATCGAATCATTACTATATTATCTCAAACAAATCGAATCATTACAATATCATCTCAAGAAAATCAACAAATCATCATTCTTAACCTAAAAACCCTAAAAAAAGAAATCTTCATGACTCTGTTTAGGAGTAGTAGGGATAATCGTCGTCATCTTCATCTTCAAGAACAGTGCGGCAGAGAGGGCACAAATTACTATGACCCAACCATTTGTAGATACAGTCATTATGAAAGACATGGGGACAATTCGGCATCTCCTGATAGTCATGTACATCCTGTGACATATCCTCCAAACAAATAGCGCATGTCTTGTTTTCTAGAGGAGAACTAGAAGTGGATTCTTCGACGAATCTCACTGTGACGTGAAGGTACATGTCAAACGGCGCTGGAACTCGTTCGGATGCTAAAGCCATCTCAACGCAAAGACGAGTGCCTGAGATACTGTCTGGAAAGATTGTTTCGAGGAGAGGAGAGGTCTTGTGTGGATCAAAGTTAACGACGTCTTTTAAGATAAGTTGAGTGATTTGGAACAGAGGAGCATCATCACACTTGTCGTCGCTCTCACGCTTGAGATTGATCTCCACTGTATTCGATGAAGACTTGCGTGGACTCGGAAAGACGTTAACATCAATAGTGATTTCTGGAACCATTGTTGGTTTTTGGAATTAGAAGACAAAGGTATGAAACCGAACAAGAGACGGAGGCAGAGAGGAAGTGATGGTCTTTGTGTTGTGATGAATGTTGTTGACAAGTGATCTTGTGTTTGTTGTTAATTTTATAACTAAACCTTAAGTCGGCGATTTCCATTTTTTTTACAATTTCCTTTTTTGTAATCTCGTTTTTGTTTTTACAATTTCCTTTTTTTGGTTTTAACCTCATATTTTTAGCTTCTCAATTAAATATTATAAAATCTCTAGTTATCATAACTACGTAGGTTTTTGTAACATCTTTTTTTTTCGACATCCATAACCACTAAGATTTGTAACTAGTAAATTCTACAAAATTATCTCAAATCAAATTAAATCTCCATAAAATTTAAAAGTATCCAAATAAATCCAAATCACTAATTTAATTTTAATGAAGCATAGACAGAGATTGCCAGTGTTCTTTTGGGGGAAAGCACCTGGCTTTGCTAACTTCAGGGTTCTTAGACCATTAAGAAAATTTATAACCTAGTAATTTGCTATATATGTTTGCAATGTTAGCTAGAGAGGCATAACAGTGCAAAATCCTGCAATAGCAACATCTTCTTGTCTCTTGACAAAGTATAGGTAATGATTTTGTTGCACAGTATAATCTGTTCAGAGTATGAGTTAATCCTGTCGGTAAAAACCTTCTCTTATTTGTCATTGTGCAGTAAAACATAGTCTTAATTGTGGCTTTACAACGAAGATTATCTTCTCAACCAAATGCCTGGAGATGCAGAGGTCGAATCTTGTTTCTACTGTAATACCAAACTTGCTCAACTCTTGTCATTTAGCTTCATTTTATTTTAAGAACACAAAATTTGGGAGAGCTCTTGCTTCTAAATTGCTCAAGCTCTGTTGATTTTTTGGTTTTTTCAGCTAAAAGCTTTAGGCATAGATAATATCTTGGTTTCGAATGGCCTGCGCCTCCGTCCCATGAAGCAATGATCCTAGCACTTGAAGTACTTTATTCACTTCAGATCCTTGATGATGATGCTATACTTACTTCGCCAACAGGATTCCAAGAAGTAGAACTTCCACTGGTACTTTATCTTCTTGACCTTGAGTTATCTAAAATATAATGTTCATTTGCATTTTCTACTGCATTATTACATGTCTCCATTTCATCATTTTTGATATCGAAAATGATTTTGACTTCAAGTGAGCTTGGTTGTTCAGATGAGATCATTGTAATCGCTGCAGTTCTCTCTATCCTAGGAATAGCTCTTAACCACTTTTTCTCTGCTTAAAGTTTCTTCCATTTAACTGCATAATGAACACATTGCAAATTTGTTATTATTTGCTTTCCTGAACTATGGTGTTTGAAAACTAAGTGGATGTAACCTTAAACATATTATTACTTTGCAGTCCGTTTGGGTCATTGCCAGAGGAGTAAGCTAAAGATGAGATTATTGAAGTGGTTCAGTGGGATTCTCAGAAGAAGAAAATGAAAGAGACACGTACAAGTAAATGTATCGGAAGAGTTGTCTCAAGACTGCTCACTTCAAGAATGTACAGGTGTTGTGTATATAGCTTGATGGACAATTTATCTCAAAGCTAGTGTCAAACTGGACTGGAATTGGTCTTGAGAGGAAGCTGAGAACTGTCAATGAAATTCTTTCGAAGATCATATCTTCAAGAAGAGAGGAGAAAGAAAGCCACAAGCTTTTGAAACGGAGAAATGATAAGTTTATAAGAGATGTGGTTTTTAGTCTAGTGTTAGCAGGAAGAGATACCACAAATTGATCAGCTCTCACTTGGTTCTTTTGGCTTCTTTCTAAGCATCCACATGTTATGTCCAAGATCAGCCATGAGATCAACACAAATCTAGTGTCAGAAGATGAGGAGGAGTCCTCCAAAGGATGAAAAAATGCAGAGAAATCAAGCTGCATTTAGAAAGACAACAACTCAGGAGCATCATGAGTAGACTACATACATAAGAAGAAGAAGTCATTGTTCTATGTGTCTGTTCTTGTAATGATCGAGAGAGAAACAAAGCTCTATTTCTGATATCACATTTGTCTGCAGCTCCACTTTATTCTCCAGCTTGTCAACTCTAGTCATCAGACACAAGCTCAGTATCTTTGACACACACCTGGATATATCTCTTGATCCACGTTTTCTTCAGATGAATATTGAATGTATAATTTTACCCATATCTTATTAAGATGGAATGAATATTAAATTTATGTCATAAATATAGGCTTCACCAAAATCAAAAGCCTTCTAATTTTATTTTATTTGGAGTTTTCATTGTTGAAGCTTAAAAAATACTTTTTTTGTTCAACAAAAGTGACAATTTTATAAACATATTTCAAAAATTAATTATGAATTATTATTTAGTATGATAACATATAGATTTCTCTAAGGAAAAATGAATGTTGCATTATTGCATTTTATTTTAATTTATTTCTGAAACATGCATTATTTCATTACAGTCGTATTGCAGATTAGAAAGATTAAAGGCGGTTTTGTAAGCGTTACAAAGATTCGAGGACCGGGCAGACACATTTTGTTAATACGAACGTAATAAACCCATATGCGTAATTCATGACTCTATTTAATCCACTAACACCTTTTTATTTATATGGACGAGGATGCTCTAATACTTTATTGACGATATTAATTAATTTATGAGCATGACGTGGGACAAACACCGTACTTAGTACGTAATACAAGTAGTTATAACGTGGGAACAAACTAGTAAGTAACACATTTAAATAAGGAAATAGTAATAGTTGCCGTAGAAGCCAAGCAAGCATAATAATCATATCTTCTTTGTGACTGTGACTTTAAGACCATGTTTCATACGGAGAAGGATAGAAGGAATTGGTTCGACCTTGTGACCTTCAATGACCTTAAAGTCATAGTTTCGTATGATCTCCAGAGCTACCATCTTCATCTGCAAGAGAGCTAGATTTTTACCCAAGCAAGTTCTCGGACCAGAATTAAAAGCCATGAACTTGTATGAAGGTTCATGTCTTAGACCTCCATTGTCTGAAATCCATCTCTCTGGTTTGAAATCCAATGCGTCTTCTCCCCATACAGATCTCATCCTCCCCAATGCATAGATACATATCACGATCTTTGAATTTGCATCAACTTTGTGCCCGCTTGGAAGTACATCTGGCTTCGCAGGAGACTTGTGGTTGAAGGGAAGTGGCGGGTAGAGTCTCATTGATTCGGACAATGCAGCATGCAGATACACGAGCTTCTCTAGATCTTCATTATCAAACTTTGTGTTGATCTCATGTCTGAGCTTGGCCATAACTTGAGGATGCTTAGAAAGAAGCCAAAAGAACCAAGTGAGAACTGAGCTTGTGGTGTCCCTTCCTGCTAACACTAGACTAAAAATAACATCTCTTATAAACTTATCTTTATTAGGTTTCAAGAGCTTATATTTGCTCGTGTCCACATTCATATAATACGTCAACGCGTCCTTGGAATATGGCTCCGTTTTGGCGCGACTTATCTCCTCTTTTCTTCTTGAAGATATGATCTTCGCAAACATACGATTGACAGTGGCCAAAGCTGTTCTCATCTTCCTCTCAAGCCCAATACCAATCCAGTTTTGAAGCCTCCACAAGATCACCGGTTTGAAATGTCTATAATAGATTGCTTCTTCGCCAATATCCGCAGCTTCACCGAACTCAACTTCCAGCATTTCGATGGATAGTGACATTGGATCGTAACCAGTCATCAAAATTGAAGAAGTATCAAACATGAATCTCTGGAACACATCTTGTAATTCTATGATAATGTTTTTCTGAGCAGCATTATCAAGAAAAGGAACAAGACCTTCTTTTAACTTACTTTTATTGCTACTTACTGAGAGCTCGATGAAATCTTGATTGTGGAATAGGGCGTGATTTGACTTCCTCATCTCCTCCCACAACTCAAAATCAACGGTTAAGATTCCTTCTCCCAAAACATCAAAGATCTTCTTGAACTCAGGTCCTTTAGGGTAATTCCCAAAGTTTGAGCTTAGTATGTGATGAATATTCCTTGGATCGGCGGTGAACAACATGTCCGTTCCACTAAGCCATGGCCCTTTGAAATAAAAAGTTAGATTGGTCGCCTCAAGCACCTCGACGGTCCAGTCGTAGATACGAGGGATTTGGTGGAGCATTCCTGGAAGCATCCTGAGGAACGGCCAGTTCTTGAGAATAGGCTGACCTTGAGGTTTCTTTTGGAGGAAGAAATAAGTAAATAGGCATACAAGAAAGAAAATGAACGTTACGTAAAAACCTAGCATCGCCATTTTTAGACAAAAGGATTTATGAGTATAGATACAAAACTCTTAGTTAAGTTAGCCTGCTATTATATAGCCTAGGTTCAATTGAATTCAGAGCGTTGTTAGGCAAAATGTTGCTGGCTGCCTGGCCCCGACAGATTTAACGTTGATAGGAATTATCAGACCACAGTCTTCATCAAACTCATTTACTACTTTGTCTTGTGTGTACTGATTAGCTGAATACCACATGATCTAGTCGGTTATGCATTAATGCATAAGAGGCTCTAATTATCACATAAATATATCTCATGGCAGGCTAACGAAAATATTCAAACCCTAATCTTAGAATCATATACCCCAAACCAGAGGCATAGGCGGCCTTTAACATACATATCTTCTCCTTTTCACACCAAGGTTTAGGTTTTGTTATATGGAAGATGAATTCGATTATCTTGTACCAATGCGATTGTAAGACTGGTTGTTTGTGGACTTTGTTAAAATGTTGATAAGGTCCATGTTAAAATGCTGATAACCGTTGGTCAACTTTCTCTACGTATGTGCTTGAATTAGTCTTAAGAGTTAGATTTCAAGATTTGCTAGTTCTATTTCATATTGTTATATTTGCACGTGGCGACAGAGATATAGCACGAGGTTCTGCATTTTCCTAAGCACATTGGAAATAGAATGGCACCTTTATATATTAATTAAATAATTTATGGATTTTTTCGCTTTATAGTAAAATATGTACATATATGGCCGTATATACAAAAACTCGAACATGTTGGTCGTACAGAGTTGGTTACAGTAGCGTTATTTAATTTGTAAACTTAAGACTGAATTTTTAAAATTAAAGAATCATTCGCTATATGACGTGAATTACTAAAAAACAATTTCAATACAAAAAATTAACACAGGGTAATAGTGCAGTAAATAATGGACAAATTTTTCTCACTAATATACGAGAGTTGCCAGACGAATTGGGGACATAACAATATATCCACCACCAGTGAGTTTAAAATTACGAATAAAGAAGACATTTTCATTCAAAAAATAAAATAAAATAGAAAAGACATATATATAAAATTTAAAGACTAATGTTACATAAATATCTCGCTTATCTCATTGCTAAAGACCTAGAACCTATTATCATCGCATATCCGTTGTTATATTAGTGACTGATTATATTTACCGACATATTAAATTTGTCAATAAGTTACCACATACATCATTCATCGCTATATTGTTAGGTAAAATATGTCTGAATTATTTTATACCGTATATTATGACGTATATTGTCATTGCTAATTAGTTCATAACTTGTTAATAATGTACATCACAAAAGTCGTGCATATTCATCATCCAACGGCTAAATTTAAGAGTCATGACGTATTAAATTTTACTGTTTTAAGAGTCATGACGTATTAAATTTCAAAATATGTTTTTTGTGGCCCTCTAATTTATCATATAATTTTTTAACAAAACTAACCCCTAAATCTAAACTACTAAAATCTAACCAATTTAATAAATTAGCCACTCACATAAAAATGACATGTTATGCGAGAAAAAACATCTTTCCACTACAATTAAATGAAAGATAAAATCTTCTTAACTACTTTTTTGTGAAAAAAAAAAATCTTCTTAACTACGTAAATTGTTTTATGAGAAATATGTTTTTTTTTTCTTCTTTTCATTGCTATTTAGATTTTGTATTTTACTTATTTATAATAATTTTTTACCTTTGAGATAAATTACTATTGTAATTACGTAAGAAATAATAATGTTTTACTGATTAGATCCATAATTTTCATTGATCGACCATGCGTATATTATACCGCCGGGAACCTTGTTTTGCTTATTTATATAGACTACATCGTTTTATTTTGTTTGAACAATTTAAACTGTTGTAAAAACTAATACTATTAGTCTATTACTCACCAAAAAAAACTAATACTACTATTATCTTATCATTTGTTAAAAATATGTATATACAATATGTATTTATACATATTAATGATGGACTGGTTAGTCTGGTTTCTAGTTAGTAGTTAATCGATATGTAGCACTACATCAATCAATGTTGTTCTTCCCTACAGCCTGGCTAGTCTGGTTTCTAGTTAGTAGTTAATTGGTTAGTATGACAACATTTTGGTTTTTATTACGTCCATCAATGCCAAAAGTTATCCTCTACTGTTTATACTATGAGTGGGTAATATTTATCTACTACTGTTTATATCTTAGATTTTTGTACTAATAATTATGATCCTCTTTGTTTCGTCTGGATAATTAGTTTTTTTTTTTTAAATCTGTATTTGTTTTGTAAGTAACAACTTCAGTTATAATCTAAAACTAGAAATTAACCCGCGGTATACCGCGGGACTATATTTTTCTTTAAAATGTAATATTGTTTTTTAAATGTAATATTTTTTTTTAAAGATTAACTAAAAATATATCATATTAATTTGTATTTTAAATAGATATCTATTTCTTTATTATTTAGTATATAATTACTATTGTTTAGGCTTCACTTTTTGAAGTATTAATACAAAAGATATATTTTTATACATTTAAAATTTTGAATATTTTATCCGCAATATATTGTGGACCGATTTTTTATAGCTAAAGTTTTTAAATTTTAAGTTATATTTGTTTTGTTAATATTGAATATTTTTTTTTGTGTTTAAGGTTGTATAATTGTATTTTGATTGTTAATTTTAAGATTTCATCCGTGATAAACTTTTCTTTATCAATATGTATCAAAACCCGTCATCCCATATAAATCCGTATATATTATCTCGTTAGCTAAATTATTAGTGTTATAAAATTCAAAAAAATAAATTATTATCATAATAAATCCAATCATTTTAGGATCCCACTCGTGGTATACCGTCCCTTAAATTATTTTAAATTTATACTACTAATATAGATTTTAAATTTATCATATAAAGTATATGATTTCAAGTTTTTGTGTTTTTTATTTAAATAAAGCAACGAATTAAATGATGATAGATTTTGTTCTTTTTTTTGTACGTGTGTATGACTTTTCTGTGAATATTTTAATTATTATAAATTAGTATTTTTATTGCTATACAAAATGTTAATATAAATATTTGCTATAAATTGGATTTCTGTATATTTTGTGTAGTAAAATTAACAGATTTTTTTTTTTTGAAGATACATTAAAAGATTGTGTAAAGATTTTTGGTAACAAATTAGGCAAGATATTGTTTGGTTAATATCTTTTTAAAATTTTGTAAAACTAAATAATAAATGTCAGTGGCATCCCTTGTAAATAAGTCTCAACTACAGGATTTATTTCATAAAATGATTGCAAAAATGTATATATAGATATTTACTAGATTTCTGATCCGGTTGTATATTTAAAAATAATTATGAAAATTTCAAAAGCATAGAAAAAATGAAAATTTAATCCAAGATAACTAATATTCATTGAAAACTTTTTAGTAGTATAATAATTAATTAGATAAACATAAATAAATTTCTATAATTTATACATTAAAATAATAAAATTATAATATATATAACCATCTATATAAACTTATATATGTATATGTATATCGGAAATTCGGAGTGGAGCGGATATCTGCCTATTTTAATGTTTATAGTTGTGATTTATTCCGCTTTAAACGAATATCAACTTTTGAGAATTTGATTTGCTTCGTAAATCTACAGAATATCCAGATTTTTCGACATGAATATGCATGCATGTATGTTTTTTTACACTCATGAACATTTGAAATAAATTATATAATACCTTTTATATGTTATTGCTCGAACTTTCGACTGTTCTTAATATCTACACTTTTTTTTGTCAAAGTATATTTACAATTCTTTTAACAAACAATATGAGGAAGAGGAATGACAAGAGCAAATTGGGCACTATGGGACATCCATAAAACTGAGCATGTGAAGGTATACTCTTTAGAGTGTCTTTGACTCTTCTCTGGAGGTTAGGTTTCCAAATATTGAACATAAATTCTGGTGGGTACAAGCTCTTCGAGTACTTAGTATTTAAAACTTGTAAATATTTTACTTAAAATCTTATCTATGTAAAGTTTAAACTTTATATCAAAACATTTGACTTCTAATTTTGATATAATTTTAAATTTTAATCCTCAAGTTTATATGCTGAATTTGATGTCACTAATTGCATTTGAATTTAAATTTCAAAAAACAGATTGAAAAGATAAAATTTAACGTACATTGTTTATTAATTTATCAAGAAGTTAAAAAATTCACATTAATTTATGAAGTTAATTTTATAAAGTTTATTTTAGCTACGTTAGATATTCAATCACCTATAAATAGTTTAGATAGCTTCATGTATAGAATACCAAATAAAATACATACTTTATTACATTCTTTTCATACAGTAACAATAAGTCGTAAATTCTAAGCATAAGAAAAAAATATGGCTAAACTAAGCTCCCATGTTACTGCGCTATTCATTGTTGCAACTTTGGTGTGTGCGTTTATTCCTGTAATTTCTGTCGAAGAAGCTGAAGCAAAATCATTATGGAACACTTGTCTCGTTAAAATCACTCCTAAATGTGCATTGAATATAATCTATGTTGTTTTTGGAAATGGAACCCTCATTGAGTCGTGTTGCCACGATCTTGTCCAAGAAGGAAAAGTGTGTCACGATAATCTCATTAAATATATTGCTGATAGACCAAGCTTAATTGGTCGTGAAACACAATACTTGAAGAAGAGGGATGACGTGTGGAGTCATTGTGTGTCAATCTCTAAAACTGCTTAAAATATGTGTGATTTAAATATTATTTTGATCAAATATATTTCTATTTTAATTTTATAACATTTTTGTTATTATAAATTAATTGCTATGTATTAAATTTAATACAAAATAAATTGAAGTAATCTATCCCAAGATGAACAAATTTTGTTTCTTTTTCAAAAATAGAAAAAGGTACATATTTAAAATAATCCAAAAATGATAATGGAAGAATACCATAAGAACACTGTTAGTTCTGTTTATATGTTTTGATATACGGCTAACTGTAGAATCCAGTCAAGGTAATAACAAAAATAATTATTTTTTGTCCATTTCAAGCAAAACATTAATTAACCTTTTTCAAAAAGATTGTTTTTTTACTTTTTTATCGCAAAAGTCCTTAAATCAAAATCTCCTAACATTAACAACCGCTTTTTGTTTTTCTACACAAAACTTCAATTCGAAACTAAAGAGAACATTCAAACGGGTGTGTGAAATCCGTTTCTGTAGTAAATTGAATCATTTATTTTTTTGAATTTTATCTTGTTTGTTAATAGATTTTTTTCATAGTAGATGTCAAAAATAATCGATTGAAATAATAATACGATGTTTATATGTAGTACAAGAGCATCTCCATTGTCTAAGAAACTCAAGATAGTTTTTAAAATTTAAATACTAATCTTAATTTAAAAAAGATTTGACCACATAAAAACAGATATGTAAGTGGAAAAGTCTCTCATTAGTGTACTATATGAGAGATATTGCTTCTATTTATAAAGTTTTATAAGGTTGATAATATATTTTTGGATGGTAATTAGCTATTATTCGGAGGTCGATCCAAATATTTAGCTCAAATTGTTTTGGAAAAGTCATGTAATCCTCTTAGGGTCGTGTTAAAATTTGAAATATATGCTTCAAGTTTTTACGAACCAAACCAGACCGAACTCAGATATATGCGGGTTTTGCAGGCTTCAGATTGGACCGAACTAGCCCATATAATCTTGTTATTAAAAAGACAATTACCCAATAAACCGACTGTTCATCCCAACCAAACTGAATTTCTTGGATAACCAAAACAAAATTAAAATCCTGCTTATCGGTTTACGGAAAAAACTGAAACCGACCGAAAATAAAAACTTTTTGTTATTTCGGTTTTTTCAAGGGTGAATTAGCTAAATAACCAATTCCTGCAAAGAAATTAAATATCTAGCACCATAAGTTGTCGAATTCAGAGAGTAACACATTAGGTGTGTGTAATGACAACACACTCCTTCACCACACACTCATTCACCCAACTCTTTCATTAATGTTTAAGGCGCGTGAAGAAAACAGAAGTGTAGTGAATTATGCTGACGTGGTCTTTTGAGGAAGAATAAAAGTTTAAGTTATGTTGAGAAGAGGAAAGAAAAATATGATTAAAATATGTTCACCCCTCTTAATATTGTTTACTACATTAGGTTAACAATATTAATTGGTTTTAGTTAATAATACTATTAAAAAAACAGATTTTTTTGTGTATCTAATATGATTTGAATTTTAAAAATCGGATACGAATTTCTTAAAAAATAAATAGTGATACCAAATTCTATACATATCATTATAGAAAAATAGAATAGTATATATTTGTTCAAACTAAAATTTTGATTTCGATGAATCCAAATAATCAATTAAATATTTTTTGATGGAAGGATACTAAACCCTAAGATAATATATAGGGAACCCAAGGGTTTTAATCTAAAACAATGATTAAATCACTTAACATCTTTAATCAAAATAAACAATTTATTTTAAAACGTATATAGTACAATGTATACGTAAATAGTATATTCACAAAATAGAATAGTATCTCTCAAAAATCTTCCAAAATCAAAATCGATTTATTGGC
>Ga0041059_1001790_pt1 | contig 16724 bp, 16 predicted proteins | sample AraColnosormetaG_FD_56232 | JGI IMG/M metagenome (GOLD analysis project Ga0041059, IMG submission 56232) | Arabidopsis roots microbial communities from North Carolina, USA - Col MF nosort | ecosystem: Host-associated > Plants > Roots > Unclassified | place: USA: North Carolina | collected...
TTTTTTTTATAGTCCAATGGTGGACTTTTTCAATGAAGTTCTCAGAAAAAAAAAAATGTGCTTAACATGAAATTTTACTAATTGATTCAAGCAATAACAGATCAACAATGATAGTAGGCTATGATTCTGGTACATGTGATTTTTGAATCTAAAACAGAGTGTGCTTTTCCATGGGATTAAACAATGATAGTAGGCTATAATTCTGGTACATGGGATTTAAACATAGGAATTTATGCATAACTCTACGTGTTAAGCATCTAAATCAAAGTTTTTTTTTTGTTCGTCTGTTCGTCACATATATAAACTTGTATAAATTTTCAAATCAATGAATGAATAAGATGTTAAAAAAAATGTTCGAATGGATAATGGTTTTCGTTAGAAAGAATAAACACAATCAAAGATGAGTCAGTTTAGAATTTAATTTCAGAAACTTTTAATACACATAGTTCTTCTAGATTGGATGTCACGCATTTTGAGAATTTCCTTAATTGTTGTTCATTCTTCAAACAATGTCTACTTGCTAATCCATGCATATACAAAATCGAGTATGCAATGATATGATACCAATGGTATCATACCATATAAAGCAATGTCTACAAAGATTCATACATACTAAAAACTAGGCCATGCATGCATGTTATGATACCATATAAATCAAACAAATTCATTTAACATTGTACTATTGGTAAAAGAAACCAAATTGAGAAATGGACCAAAACAATAAAAACAACAATAATTCGTTAATCCGTTCATAGTTACATTAAATATGTCACAGAAAAACTTGGAATATAACAGAAAATAAAGGAGAAAGACACGGACCTCCATTTGTGAGAGACACACACCTCCCAGTCACACAATCGCTATTTTATTAACCTCTCTTCTTTCGCCACGTGGCATCTCTCTCTAACTGAAAATATTCTCTCATTTCCCTCTTAAAACCGTAAAGCAACATTTTCTCCTCCATTTTTGATCTCTCTCTCTCTCCCTTCTTCTTCTTCTTCTTCTTCCTCTCGTCGCCATTTTTTTTTCCTCTGTATCTGTTCATGCCCGACGCCTAACTGAGTCACCTCGTCTCTGCTTCAGGTGAATCTTCGTCGCTACTTCTCCGTTTTTGTAAATCGTCTCGAAATTACACTCACTTTTGGTTTCGTTTTCTTCTAATCTTCAGGGAAGGGGATCTGAAAGCTCTTCGCATCTAACGTGAGTTCTTCCTTTCGTAGAATTTTTACGTTCGATACTGTATATTGAATCGATTCAGCTTCCGTGAGATTTTGTTTTGAAAAATGTGACGAGAAACAATGAATCGATGTTTGTTTTCGTTTCGTTTTCGATTTCTTCTCCATCGCTCGAGCTCCTGATTTTGATTTTTGTCCATGTTTATCGTCTGCACTGATTTCGAGGTCCTTTTGTTGTTCCGTACGATTTCGATTGAGTTTCCGTGAAATCTCTGTTCGATTGCTTCGCTCGAGCTCCATTTTGATTGTTCATGTTTGTTTGTTGCGGAATCGCAAGAGCTTGTAACCTAGTGTTGTTCTAATCAATCTGTTATATACCTAAATTCAAAAGTAGCATCTTAATCGCTTGACAAAAATTAGCTGTTTTTGGTGCATATAATCCTTCGATTTTGTTTTGTGTTTTGTTGTTTATTGAGAAGATTGGTAACATTGTGATTCAATGTTTTGTAACAGGGAGAGATGGCACAGAGTAGTACATCTCATGACTCAGGCCCTCAGGGGCTCATGAGACGGCCATCTCGTAGTGCTGCCACAACAGTGTCTATTGAAGTTTTTGATCATGAGGTGGTTCCGGCCTCCCTTGGTACCATTGCTCCTATTCTGCGTGTTGCTGCAGAGATTGAACATGAGCGCCCTCGTGTTGCCTATCTCTGTATGTATTTGCGTTTCCTTGTTGTTTTGTTTGCAGAATTAAGCTGATATACTTCACTTGCTGTGTGACTCACTTGAAATTTTCCTTGTGTTTTGTATATAGGTCGGTTTTATGCATTTGAGAAAGCTCACAGGTTGGATCCAAGCTCTGGTGGTCGAGGTGTGAGGCAGTTTAAGACACTTCTCTTTCAAAGATTAGAAAGGGTAATCATCTCTTACTATTCTATCTGTTTTCTTGAACACAGTAAATATTGTCATATGGGACTTTATATCAGGCTTTTATCATCTAGACACTACACATAGATAGCAAGTATTAACTTGTGGATTTCTCCATCGGTAGTTTTCATTAAGGATGTGTTCAAATTCCAGTTTAATATGTCATCATCTCAGACCTCCAACATATGATACAGTCCAGCTACTTGACAAGCTTTAGTTTGCAAAATTCCTCTTAAATGGGGATTACACAGTAGAATTTGTTTTACACTTTGAGAATATCCATTTGAAATGATACAGATAATGACATATTTTTCTAACCTGAGTAGAGATAATAACAAATTTATCAACACAGGACAATGCTTCCAGTCTTGCTTCTAGGGTGAAAAAAACTGATGGACGGGAAGTTGAGAGCTTCTATCAACAATATTATGAGCACTATGTCAGGGCACTTGATCAAGGAGATCAAGCAGACAGGTAAAGATGGTTGTTGTGTATATATACACTCATGTATTTTCCAAACTTTGGCCATGTTGGCATATTCGGATTACATGGGACTTTGATGATAAATAATGCAGTGTTCTTCTTCTGACGGACTTTTTTTGAACCAACATCTTGCAGAGCTCAGCTTGGTAAAGCATACCAGACGGCTGGAGTGCTCTTTGAAGTGCTCATGGCAGTTAACAAGAGCGAGAAAGTTGAAGCAGTAGCTCCTGAGGTTTGTGTCCAAATACTATTTTTTCAGAGCAACCAGAACAGCTATAAAATATTGCTTATTCAGTTAATTGAGATGGGAGTTTAAAACGTTCCCATATGTGTTTCTGAGTAGATTATTGCAGCTGCTAGAGATGTCCAAGAAAAGAACGAAATTTATGCACCCTACAACATTCTTCCTTTGGATTCTGCTGGGGCCTCGCAGTCTGTTATGCAGCTTGAGGAGGTATTTACTGTTTGAATAATTCTTCCAATTCTTTAAACTAATCGCTACTCAATTCTGATATCTGCCTTCTTATACCTCTTACGCTGTTTGATGACTAGGTCAAAGCCGCTGTAGCTGCTTTGGGGAACACTCGTGGATTGAACTGGCCATCTGGGTTTGAGCAGCACCGAAAGAAAACCGGAAATCTGGATCTTCTTGACTGGTTAAGAGCTATGTTCGGATTCCAGGCAAGTTGGTGATCGGGAAAGAGTAACACGAAGATCTGATGTATTGATGTTAAACCAGTGAGACATATTTCTTACGTTTCATTTCTTTGATTTTCACAGAGAGACAATGTCAGAAACCAGAGGGAACATCTGGTTTGTTTATTTGCTGATAATCACATAAGATTGACTCCCAAGCCAGAACCTCTGAACAAGGTACCTTTTGATAGTTCTACCCGTTCACCTATATAGCATTTTGGGATGTGTTTTGACACCCACCAACACTAGGGATGAGTAGAGTGGTAATTCAGAGCTTTGGCTATTGTCTGATTAACGTTCATCGACCCTGTGAACAACATAATAGAATTTTCCAATGTTTATTCATTTATATCAAGGGGTTTCTTTTCCAAGACCCTTAAACAGAATTGTCCAATGTTGATAGAAAAACAAAGCATTATCTCAATATTCCATTATATATCTTCATCTATTAAAAACGTTTCCTTTAGCAACAGATTCTTGATCTATTTATTCTATATATGCAGCTCGATGACAGAGCCGTTGATACTGTCATGTCAAAGCTCTTTAAGAACTACAAGAATTGGTGCAAATTTTTAGGACGTAAACACAGTTTAAGGTAGCTGACAAAATTTTATTTTCTAAGTCGCTTGGATGGAAAATGTTGTTGAATGATATTCATACTGTACTCAAAATTCACTCTATTTTTTTGCAAAGGCTTCCTCAAGCTGCTCAAGATATACAACAGCGGAAGATACTATATATGGGCTTGTATCTTCTCATCTGGGGAGAAGCTGCAAATATTCGCTTCATGCCAGAATGCTTGTGCTATATTTTCCACAATGTCAGTAACACATTCAGACATGTTTACCTTTTTGAGGCTGATGTCATGGGTCAGTAAAAGTATATCAAATTTGATCTCTTGATTATGCACAGATGGCTTATGAACTCCATGGTCTCTTGGCTGGAAATGTCAGCATCGTTACCGGAGAAAATATTAAGCCTTCTTACGGTGGAGATGATGAGGCATTTTTAAGGAAGGTCATTACACCAATCTACCGTGTAGTTCAAACGGTACAAGTTTGACTGATAGGTCGATGGCATTTTAAGAATCATGATCTTGTATACATCATAGCTAACCTTTTTTATGAACTAGGAAGCAAACAAGAATGCAAATGGCAAGGCTGCTCACTCAGATTGGTCCAACTATGATGATCTGAACGAATATTTCTGGTATTTTGAACTTAAGTCTGTAGATTGCACCTTTACTTGGTGAGGACACCTGAGTTTATTATATCATTTGCGCATTACTGTTATATAGGACTCCTGATTGCTTCTCTCTTGGCTGGCCAATGCGTGATGATGGGGATCTTTTCAAATCAACCCGTGATACGACACAGGTAGTCTCTTGTAGTTTTCATTTGCTGTTTCTCTTCCCCCATTGATCTAATCAGTATTTTTTCGATTTTAAATTAATTTCCAGGGAAAGAAAGGATCGTTTAGAAAAGCAGGACGCACAGGCAAATCAAATTTCACCGAAACTCGGACATTTTGGCACATATATCATAGTTTTGACCGACTCTGGACATTCTATCTATTAGCCCTGCAGGTAAGCAAGCAATCTGGCCAATCTATAGCATGTTTCCTAATAACATGAGCCAGTCAAAATGACATTTCGACTTTTCAATACAGGCAATGATCATTCTAGCATTTGAACGAGTAGAGCTGAGAGAAATCTTACGCAAAGATGTTTTATATGCTCTCTCAAGTATCTTCATCACAGCAGCTTTTCTGCGCTTCCTTCAGAGTACGTGACTTCAATGCTGTGAAAAAAAAAATTATATGGAGTTTCTTGGTGCTCATCATTTGGTTATGTTTCCTGGAAATAAATGTTACCTTGTTTCTTGCTTCTATGCTAGGTGTCCTGGACGTTATCTTAAACTTCCCAGGTTTCCACAGGTGGAAATTTACTGATGTTTTGAGAAATATTCTCAAGATCGTTGTCAGTCTCGCTTGGTGTGTTGTGTTACCCCTTTGCTATGCCCAGTCTGTCTCTTTTGCTCCTGGGAAGCTGAAACAATGGCTATCATTTCTTCCACAAGTTAAAGGCGTTCCTCCTCTTTATATCATGGCTGTTGCACTGTACTTGCTTCCAAATGTACTGGCAGCTATCATGTTCATTTTTCCAATGCTTCGACGCTGGATCGAGAATTCAGACTGGCATATATTTAGATTGCTTCTGTGGTGGTCACAGGTATGAAGGCTTGTTTTTATTTTTCCCTCTCTTCTGGTCCTGCATGAAAATACCATTCTATTTAGTCAGAAAACCCCTTAGGCATGTTAAGGTTCTGATAGTTGAATTTATCTGCAACTCAGGATCCATTTTCTTGTGTTGCTGGTTAGTTATATGTATATGCAAGTCGAGAGGAAATTTTGACTTTTACTCTGGCTATATCAATGTTTAGTTAAGTTTTTGAATATGAATTATGCTCAGGGGTATCTTATATGTTGTTTGAATACCCATTTACTGATGTGTCCCGTTTTTCCTTCTCAGCCAAGAATTTATGTTGGAAGAGGGATGCATGAAAGTCAAATTGCACTCATAAAGTGAGTTTATGGAGCCAAAGAAGTTCTTCTGAAGACTTTATTGTACATAATGAAATTTCTATCAATAGGTATACAATATTTGGGCTAATATGTTTTCTGAAATTTCCAGGTATACGATTTTCTGGCTGTTGCTTTTCTGCTGCAAATTTGCATTCAGCTACTTTCTACAGGTTTGACACAGCATAACGATTACGTGAGCTGATGTTCGAACTACATAATCGTACTCACCTTCAATACCGCTCTTTATGTCTTCTTCTAGGTGAAACTTTTGGTGAAGCCAACTAACGCAATTATGAGCATTCGCCATGTAAAATACAAATGGCATGAGTTTTTCCCCAATGGTAATCTTGCTACTTATACTCCTCGCTTGGAACTATAGTTTTCGGAATTTCTTTTAGAATTTTGGGTAAGCTAAATGTTTCCACCTGCCATGCAGCTGAGCACAACTATGGAGCTGTGGTGTCACTCTGGTTACCAGTAATTCTGGTATATTTTTCTTAACCACGCATCTAAATGAATTAGATAGAAAGTCCATGGATGTCTCATATTCCTTAAATTTGCTTCAGGTTTACTTTATGGACACTCAAATTTGGTATGCTATTTTCTCCACTATATGTGGTGGTGTCATTGGGGCCTTTGATCGTTTGGGAGAGGTAGTTTTTCTGGAACCTTTTTGCTCACTTCTTTTACCCTTGTTTTGTTACTACATCAAAATAAAGGTTTCCACATTTTCTGAGGATATCAAGAGCGTTTGAGATGATTCTTTTACATTTGCTTATATCGCATCCTGTGTTTCTACTCATTCGATTAACATTCGTGCATTATATCTTCTCGTTATTTTTAATTAGTATACATTTTTCTAACTCCTTAACGTGATTGTATTTAGTGTAATCCAAATGGTTCATGAAGTAGTATATTCCGTCGAAATAGTTTATATCTAGTTTTCAAATGTATATCTCCTAGTGAAAATTCATTATATATCACAGACGCAACTGTGTAACTTGATGCATCTTCCTGCATGAAAATATATTAACAAAGACTCATTTCTGTTCTCCTTCCAGATACGAACGCTTGGAATGCTAAGGTCAAGGTTCCAATCATTACCTGGTGCATTTAATACGTACCTGGTTCCTTCTGATAAAACAAGGAGAAGAGGGTTTTCCTTGTCAAAAAGATTTGCAGAGGTTACACAAGATTGATGCTCGTTTTATCAACAAAGTGATTGTGGAAAGAATGTTGTCATACATCTACTAAATTATATCTGTATGCAGGTCACTGCAGCAAGAAGAACTGAAGCGGCAAAATTCTCCCAACTCTGGAATGAAATCATTTCCAGCTTCCGAGAGGAAGATCTAATCAGTGACAGGTAACAACTTAGGTATTATACTACCTTTCTTCATGAATACCTTATTTTCCGTGCCTTAAAACCAACTATTTTTTCAGGGAGATGGATCTGTTGCTTGTTCCTTATACTTCAGACCCTAGTTTGAAACTAATTCAGTGGCCACCATTTTTGCTTGCAAGCAAGGTTGGTGGTCTCCCTTTGTCATCAAAAATACCGTTTTCTTCTTATTGCTAAACTTCTCATCTTGTTACAGATACCGATAGCATTGGATATGGCAGCTCAGTTTCGAACAAGAGATTCTGACCTCTGGAAGCGCATATGCGCAGACGAATATATGAAATGTGCTGTCATTGAATGCTACGAATCTTTCAAACATGTCTTGCACACCTTGGTAATTGGGGAGAATGAGAAAAGGTATTTCCTCATTCATCAGAAAAGTTCTTGATTATGATTTATGAAGCACTTTATAAATCATTAAGAATCTATAAGGAAACCAGCACTCCAACTTTTCTCTTCTGTTGAAGCTACTGGCTGTCTTATTAGTTTTGATAATAGATGTTCTCTACCATGTCTCTACTTGATTTTCTGACGTATTGTAGTAACATTTCTCCTCCTAAGGTGGCATTTTTAAGTGCGTCAACATTCCTCTGTTTTGATAATAAAATAGTTTTCTTAACCTTTCACATATATATGTGCTCCAACCTGCAATTTCAGTCCCTCTATTGAATTTTCATTCATTTAATTGATACTAAGAAAAGATATAATGTCACAGGATTATTGGTATTATCATCAAAGAGGTGGAGAGCAACATATCAAAGAATTCCTTCCTTTCGAATTTCAGAATGGCGCCTTTACCTGCTCTTTGTAGTAAATTTGTCGAGCTTGTTGGAATTTTGGTAAGTGAACAACATCCTTGTTTAATCATTGGTATTGATTTAAGGCTGGTTATTTTTTATGCCAGAGACAGTGCAATCCCCTAATTTAGGTCTGTTTATTATTAATGTTGTGCTGGAAGGGATAATACTTGTGAAATGTTATCTAGGGAACTAAATAGTTATGTATACTTATGATGCTGCAGAAAAATGCGGACCCAGCGAAAAGAGACACAGTGGTGCTATTGTTGCAAGATATGTTAGAAGTAGTGACTCGAGATATGATGCAAAATGAAAACCGGTTAGTGAGCTATAGAGAACTCGAAAGTTCTTTTTATGTAGATGTATATAGTAACCACACAAACAAGATTTGACATGGGTGGCACCTTTCTTCAGTGAATTGGTAGAACTTGGGCATACTAACAAGGAATCCGGAAGGCAACTCTTTGCTGGTACTGACGCAAAGCCTGCTATACTGTTTCCTCCAGTGGCAACAGCTCAATGGCATGAACAGGTAAAATCTCAAAACAAATTATAAGGCTAATTCTTAGAGATACTCTGTATATAATGATCTAATTCATTGTTGTAGATAAGTCGCCTTCATTTACTTTTGACGGTAAAAGAATCTGCAATGGATGTTCCAACAAACCTTGAAGCACAAAGAAGGATTGCCTTCTTCACAAATTCACTGTTTATGGATATGCCACGAGCTCCTCGTGTCAGAAATATGCTGTCCTTCAGGTATGTGCTCTGGTTATCACTATTTTTGAACAGAATTTATGCTCCTTTGAAGGATACCATGTGCTATCAATATTCTCCAATTTAAATTTTTCTACAATTGAGGGATCCAACTTTTCCAGTTTTTTTCACATTTTGTTTTAATTTGGGCTGGAATGAATATACAATAGAAAATCCATGTAGCTGATACTCTGGAACTGTTATGAATGCCTACTGCAGATAGCAGCTCTTCCTTATTTAACCTTTGAGTTTTGTTTTCGCATTTACAGTGTTCTGACTCCGTACTATAGTGAGGAAACCGTCTACTCTAAGAACGACCTGGAAATGGAGAATGAAGATGGTGTATCAGTTGTATACTATTTGCAGAAGATCTTTCCAGGCATGTATAATTGACGAGCTCTTGTTGTTGAACTTAGTTACTCCTAAATGCTTTCGGTAATTTATACGGCCCCCCAATTTCAGATGAGTGGACTAACTTCTTGGAGCGGCTTGATTGTAAAGATGAAACTTCTGTTTTGGAGAGTGAAGAAAATATATTGCAGCTTCGCCATTGGGTTTCTTTGAGGGGACAGACTTTGTTTAGAACAGGTAACTTATACCATCCACGCCTATTTATATTTTGTTATATGGTCTTTTTTTGCTTACACCTATTTGTATCCTGCAGTTAGAGGAATGATGTATTACAGGCGGGCATTAAAGCTTCAGGCTTTTCTTGACATGGCTAATGAAACAGGTGAGGCTTGATTAGTTGACTTGTGTTGAACTAAAATCAGCTGCACAGATTGAAACGTTCAAGCGTTTTCAGCTCGCTGTATTATGTCATTCTTGCATTCTACTACCAAAATACAGACGCAATGTTGATCATTTGTGTGAAGTATTCATAGTTCCATATCGAACATATTTTTAACATTCTGGAATACATACTTATAACATTTCTTGTGTTTACAGAAATATTAGCAGGGTACAAAGCCATTTCAGAGCCAACTGAGGAGGACAAGAAAAGTCAGAGATCCTTGTACACTCAGTTAGAGGCAGTGGCAGATCTCAAATTTACTTATGTTGCTACCTGTCAGAATTATGGAAATCAGAAGCGAAGTGGAGACCGGAGAGCTACTGACATCTTGAACCTGATGGTTAAGTAAGTCCCTCCCCCATATTTGTTGATTCCAGCATTTGTTGGTTCCCTGGTGAGTCTCACTTTCATATTCAATGCTGCAGCAATCCCTCTCTCCGTGTAGCATACATTGATGAGGTTGAGGAACGAGAAGGCGGAAAAGTGCAGAAAGTTTTCTACTCGGTGCTTATCAAGGCTGTTGATAATCTTGATCAGGTATTTTAACTTTTTTGAAATCTTAACAGATTGGCTAGATACTATGTCCAATTCGAGAACCCCCAGATTTCAAACGTTGTATCTCTTACTTTTGAAAGGAAATATATCGGATAAAACTACCTGGACCAGCAAAAATTGGAGAAGGAAAACCCGAAAATCAGAATCATGCTCTCATTTTTACTAGAGGAGAAGCTCTCCAGGCTATTGACATGAATCAGGTAAAATACTTTCCCCCAACCGAAAGCTTCCACAACATAAACATAGTGGACTTTTATTTGTTGGAAGAGTTTTACTTACCAATAATATTTAATTTATAGGACCATTACTTGGAAGAAGCACTTAAAATGAGGAATCTGCTGGAAGAGTTCAATGAAGACCATGGAGTACGTGCACCCACTATTCTTGGTTTCAGAGAGCATATTTTTACTGGCAGGTATTTGGGAAATATGGTTATTATTTTCTTGTCGTGTAAAGAACTTCCTGCATTTTGCTAGCTGATTGATATGTGTTTCACTTCGGCATCTTATTCGCAGTGTTTCTTCTTTAGCCTGGTTTATGTCAAATCAGGAAACAAGTTTTGTGACCATTGGTCAGCGAGTCCTGGCAAGTCCTTTGAAGTATGTCATGTTCTTCTTTCTTTCAATCTACACACATTGATGCTCATTTTAACTAAAAGTTTAGTAGCTGTTAAAAATGTAATTCCTTCTCGATATCATTTAACTCACACAGGCACCTTGGATTTGTGATTTCAGGGTAAGGTTTCACTATGGACACCCTGATGTCTTCGATAGAATCTTCCACATCACTCGGGGTGGCATCAGCAAAGCTTCACGGGGCATAAATCTTAGCGAGGATATCTTTGCTGGTTAGATTGTGAACCATACTTCTTCAAGGAAAATTTGATGTTGGTTCCTTCATCATTTACTTATGATTGATTCATGTTTGTATATAGGTTTCAACTCAACTCTGAGGCGTGGTAATGTCACCCATCATGAGTACATCCAAGTAGGGAAAGGAAGAGATGTTGGTTTGAACCAGATATCACTCTTTGAAGCCAAGGTTGCTTGTGGAAACGGAGAGCAAACATTGAGTAGGGATCTCTACCGACTTGGGCATCGTTTTGACTTTTTCCGCATGATGTCTTGTTATTTCACAACTGTAGGCTTCTACATCAGCTCGATGGTAACTTCTGATCTTCCAATGTCAAACTAAGTTTATCGTTAACACATAATTTGCTTAAAACAAAACATAACGGACTAATTATGTGTACTACAGATTGTTGTCCTCACAGTTTATGCATTCTTGTATGGAAGACTTTACTTGTCATTGAGTGGAGTGGAAGAGGCGATAGTAAAGTTTGCAGCAGCGAAAGGAGATAGTTCTCTTAAGGCAGCGATGGCGTCACAGTCCGTAGTGCAATTGGGTCTGCTGATGACACTACCAATGGTGATGGAGATTGGGCTAGAGAGAGGATTCAGAACGGCGTTGTCTGATCTAATCATAATGCAGCTTCAGTTAGCGCCTGTCTTCTTCACCTTCTCACTTGGAACAAAGGTTCATTACTATGGTCGGACCATCCTACATGGGGGATCAAAGTACAGAGCAACAGGGCGTGGGTTTGTGGTGAAGCACGAGAAGTTTGCAGAGAACTACAGAATGTATTCGAGAAGCCACTTTGTGAAAGGAATGGAGCTGATGGTGCTGCTGATATGTTACAGGATTTATGGGAAAGCAGCAGAGGACTCGGTGGGTTATGCGCTTGTCATGGGCTCAACATGGTTCCTGGTGGGTTCCTGGTTGTTCGCCCCATTCTTTTTCAATCCCTCGGGATTCGAGTGGCAGAAGATAGTTGATGACTGGGATGATTGGAACAAGTGGATAAGCAGCAGAGGAGGTATCGGAGTACCAGCAAACAAAAGCTGGGAATCATGGTGGGAAGAGGAACAAGAGCATCTTCTTCACTCTGGGTTTTTCGGAAAGTTCTGGGAGATATTTCTCTCACTGCGGTACTTCATTTACCAGTATGGTATTGTGTACCAATTGAACTTGACCAAGGAGAGCCGAATGGGAAAACAGCACAGCATCATTGTGTATGGACTGTCTTGGCTGGTGATCGTGGCAGTGATGATAGTCCTCAAGATAGTGTCGATGGGGAGAAAGAAGTTCAGTGCTGATTTCCAGCTTATGTTCAGGCTTTTGAAGCTGTTTCTGTTCATAGGATCAGTGGTGATCGTGGGGATGCTATTCCACTTCTTGAAGCTGACCGTGGGAGACATAATGCAGTCTCTGTTGGCGTTTTTACCCACGGGATGGGCTCTCCTTCAGATATCACAAGTGGCGAGGCCATTGATGAAGACAGTAGGAATGTGGGGATCGGTCAAGGCCTTGGCTAGAGGGTATGAGTACATCATGGGAGTTGTTATCTTCATGCCAGTTACTGTACTCGCGTGGTTCCCTTTCGTCTCTGAGTTCCAGACAAGGCTTCTCTTCAATCAAGCCTTTAGCCGTGGTCTCCAGATCCAACGTATTCTCGCCGGTGGTAAGAAGCAGAAATAAGTCTCAGACTAACTTTCTCTGATTTTTCTTTTCCCTCATCGTCACTCTTTAGCACTCTTACAACTTTTCCCCACAATTCTTTGCTTCTTTTTGTTTGTATCCCTCTGTTTTTAAGTGAAAACATATATGTATATCGTAAGAAACATACGGATAGATTTAAGTGAAAGTTTTCTATAATAAATAGTTGAGGTTATGTAGCAAGAGGAATTTTCTTGCATTTGTTTTGGTATTCTCAGTTTCCTCATTCCTCGTCAATTACTGTCAAAACAGTATTATGGAAGCAAACGATATGAAATGTTTTAATGGTATTTTTGTGGCACTGTAGCTACCATAATCATAAACAATTACTCACAAATATAGTAATGCCCGATAGAAAGAAAGTACCATTTTGTGTTTTGTACTTGTTGCTTTTTCAAACCTTACGACTAATTTAGCTCCAAAAAACATCCGAAACGAACATATCATGCGGGTGGAGACAAAAGGAGAGAGAGTTATATTACAGTCTAAATTTCCACAAAAGCTAAAACCTAACATACATAATAGCCTCTTGAACACTTGGAATAATTTGTTTACCTACAAGTAGATGATTCTACACCTCTAAGGAATGACCTACGCCACCATATCTGAAACGCCTTGCTGAGATTAGGGCACTCAGTCCCATGCTTTGAGAACCACCTGAACCATTCCATGAACACTTGATACTGCTCTTTTACTGGTAGCGTTAAAAGCGTTTGCCCCATCCCTTCTTCTACTTCCCTCATGTCTAGTCCTTTCTTGCATCTCTGTAGCCACCCAAAATCTACTAACATTGGCTTGAACCACGCTTCTACTAGCCCCGCCCTTGCTTCTCCTCCGCATTGCACTCTCCTTTTCCCCATTGCAATAAATATCGCTCCTGTTACTCTGCTTACTTCATACCTCACCATTGGTGACACTCTCTCATGCATCTCCACTAGCCTTCTTTGCTTCCCCCATATTTCCACAAATTCTTCTGCTATTTCCCGATCTATCATGATCTCCAGCAGCCAGTTTATGTTCTCAACCTCCCTCGAAATACTTTCAATCAATGGCTTTTCTTTCTTGCTACTACTACTACTACTGCCCTCTTCAAACAACTTAGCTAATGAATCCACACAACACTTGCCTGCTCTATATATGTCTTCCTTGTTGATCTCAGGCTGTTCTTTCTCGTACACTGAGCTTTTGCAAAGAAGACCCTTCACCAGAGATTTGAGCTCGTTTCTAGGATTTACATCACTGCAGGAAGTAATTGACCAAACCAGTTTCTTCGATAAACTGTCTTGCAAGTTTTCTGTCTCGTTTGAATTAAATCTTGCCAAAATTTCACTAACTGCATCATCATCAAAGCTATAAATTCCAAGAAGTCTCCTCAGTTTTTCCTCTTCATCCTCTGTCCAAGGAACAGCTTCAAGATATTTCAGACACGATAAGACAGCTCTTGAAAATTTGATTCCAGCCGCTACCTGTTTATGGTCAAAAAGATCTGTTACCTCCACCAATCACAACGACTTAATTATGGAAAACAATGAGAATCAATCTAACATGCAGAGCAGAACAAAGATCAAAAGTTACACACAACAATGTTCATACTTAACGACAACAAATACTACATGAATAAAAACCAGATATGTCAACAATCACATGCAAAAAGTATCTTCGATCGTAGAAAAAAAGAATAGCTGTAGCAGCATTCACAAACATTTCTTTAGGCCTCCACAAGATCATAAAAGTGTCTCAATAATAGTTCACTGAAATGGCAGAGTGAAGTAAGAATCATAAACCACAGACTAGTCACTAGCCACTAGCCAAAAGCAAGAGAATAAGCTCCTATTTCCAAATACATGAGTTATGTCAAATTGTTGGTCTTTCCATATCTATCCATCTAATCCTCAAGGGTTTTAGCCTAATAAGCAAAAAGGTAAAATCTTAGCTAAGATCAGCATATATGGTAATAACAACAAACACATCAAGGCAATCAATACCCATATCAATTCAATAACAAGGAAGAAAATTTCCAAACCTCAAGTACATCAATGGCTCTGTAGACTCCCATTGTCATAAACTTCTTGATAATAACATTACTTTCCTCAAACATGAGCTCAACAGTTTCCCTAAAAACACCAAGATTCTCCACATCACATACTTCAATCCTGCATGTGTTCTTCAATCCTAAAGACGATGAAGAAGAAGAACACTTCTTCTCCTCCGCAATCAAACCCGAGAACACATCAGAATTCGCAGCCAAAACCTCCAAGCTAAGCTCCAACACCAGAACCCCACCACCATTTCTTCCCTTCAAACTCAACCTAGCATCGTAACCCTCACTCAAACCCGAACCCGTAACCTCAATCTTCGGAGCTCTAAAACTCTCAGAACGAAGATTTGGTGTCGAATCTACAACAACCGCATCATCTTCTTCTTCCTGAGTGGTCTCGGTCTCTTGCATTGTAGTGACGGTCGGATCCGAATCTATGGGTGAAACCCGACCCGGTGATAAGATCCGACGCGGGTCGATCCGATTTACGATGTTTAAAGCAGATTTAGAGCTTTGCGGTGAGCAAGGAACCAGTTTAGGTCTCTGCTGCTGAGATTTAGCTGGAATGTGGTTACGAGATGAAATCGAACGAGTATCAGGACTCGCTGGAGGTACGGCGAAAGAGCAACACCATGATCGTCGGCGAGATAGATGTCCGGTGCCGAAATTGGTAGGTTTACGGAGGTCAGAGTCGCCCATTGTCATCAAGTGAGAGAGAGCTGGTGAAGTGAGTAAAGTTGTAGTCTGAGAGATTACTGTTTTGTGTTGGCTTTCTATTTCTGTTTCTTCTTTTTATGCAAACTTGTTTTTTTCTTTTTACTTTCATCATTGTTAGATTTTAGATATTGAAATCATACATGGTTAATTGACACAATTCCCTAGATTCATTTTTTTTTGAACATGTGTGGATACATTGCTGTCATGATTTAAAATTGAATACCAACCTAATTCAATTTTTCTTCAAAAACATTTTATTGTTTAAGTTTTAGTTCATAAACATCCTCTATTTATTGAAAAAAGTTTTTTTTTTATTGTCAAGCCAACAAATTTTCTAAATTTATTATTATTTTTGTTTCATTTTCTTTTACTATCTTTCTTGCCAAACATTTAAATTTTTTTCTTTTGGTGAGTTAAATATATATATACTCAGAAAAAAAGAAATTAAAAAAGTGTGCTAGATAATTCTATATTTAAACATCTTTCTTCCTTTACAATAATTTCTGACGTTTTTACCCCTATTAAAGCAGATATTGTTAGATACGTAATGATGCAGCAGCATTTAATGCTTCTAAAGATATATGCACAAAATCTTGACGTCGGTATTGAAAAAGAAAAAATATAAAAAAAACTAAATATTTACATGACAGTTATGTATTGGGTTGCGAGATATTATTAATAGACATTGGACTATTTTTTAGTATCGAATTATAGAACAAGAGAATGGTGTATATAAAAACTCACTCTTTATTAATCTTTAAGAAACTTACTCAAAACCTAAAGCTCTCACCAAAACTCTCAATCTCTCAAACTCTAAACTTCTCAATAGGATTACCACAACTTGGTATCTCTATTTATATGAAAGCTCCTAGTCATTAGATAACTCCTAATAACATTAGATAACTACTAAATTTAGATATCTCCTAAATACAATCTTATCCTAAATCTCTTAGGATTTGGTTAGTTTATTTCTCAAGCTAACTTCAAGCTTATCAACATTCACTCTCTTAAGCTTGAAATCACATTTCGACAAATCTTGAACTCCAACTAGCTCTCTCATTTCTTTGAATTTGATTCTTCCAAGTGCCTTTGTTAGAAGATCCGTCTTCTGTTCTTCTCCGGGAACGTGTTCCACTTCTATTTGGTCATTCTCAACACACTCACGAATGAAATGGTACCTCTTGTGAATGTGTTTGCTCCGGCCGTGAAATACTGGATTCTTGGCAAGTGCTATCGCCGATTTGTT